>Ga0209369_1000238_pt1 | contig 109223 bp, 101 predicted proteins | sample EBPBio142010_DNA_FD_185865 | JGI IMG/M metagenome (GOLD analysis project Ga0209369, IMG submission 185865) | Wastewater treatment Type I Accumulibacter community from EBPR Bioreactor in Madison, WI, USA - Reactor 1_10/4/2010_ DNA (SPAdes)... | ecosystem: Engineered > Bioreactor > EBPR >...
TCAGCCGCTTCACCTGGTCACCCTTCAGGCCACCGAACTCCTTGCGCCACCGGTAATACGTAAACTGCGTCACGCCGATCAAACGGACCGCTTCTCCGACAGAACGACCTTGCGACAACAGAACATCGACTTGGCCCAGCTTCGCCACGATCTCTTCGGGTTTGTGCTTCTTCTGGGGCATTCCAACGTCCTCCTACGGCTCAATAGCCTACTTCAGGGAGGACCACTTTTCAGGGGGCAGACCAGGAGCATGGAGAGGTTATTACCGCAAGTGGGAAACCCTTACTCTCAATCGTATCGATCCGTCATTCATCGACCTCGTGGACCCGCTAGGAGATTTTTCGCCGCCTGCTGTTGTACTCGATAAGACTGTTTACTCCCCCTGGACCGAAGGCTTCCTCCAGCGATATCTGCACAAAAGGCGCGTTCATACTTTAATCGTTAGCGGAGCGGAGACCGATCTTTGTGTTCTCGCAACACTATTGGGCGCCGTAGATCGCGGATATCGGGTGATCATTGTCCACGATGCAGTATGCAGCGTTTTCGATCAAACCCACGACGCAATTATCTCTCTTTGTCACCAACGATTTAGTGAGCAATTGGAACTCGTCTGCACGGATGAGCTGATCGACTCCTGGCGATAAGACTTGGCAAACCACGGAACTTTCAAATTGATGAAGGGTTTGACCTGCTCCCCTTACCCCTTATTGTCCGCGATTATAAGCTCGCCATGGAAAATGGTACACCGGGATGACGCTTTGGTCATTAAAATTGCGGACGGCTTCACGCAGACGGTGAGAACAGTCGCAGATGCCGAGAATATATTGCTGTCTCAATGGAATAGGTTCAAACTAGATAGTCTCAGCGTCGCTATCACGGTCTGCCTTTTATGCACGCACGACATTGGGAGTACCGAAGACGCAAGACTTGCTTTCGAAATGCCGCTTCGATGTCAAGAATTCTGGCTTAACTCTTTGGCTGAGCATGACCTTTCAGAATCCATCTCAAAGCGACCTAAACACGTCAGATATCCATCTGTCAGCCGTTTAATAAAGCTCATGACGCGGGGGACTAGAATTAAGCATTCCTGAGCCAACTAAGTAGAGTCAAAAAGACGACCTTCACCCTGCAACTGGCGAAGAGGGGCAGAGAATTTCGCAACAAACCCTTCGGTTCCATAGTCAGCGTCAACCTCACCGGCGCCTAACAGTCCCATTTTTATGAGCTTGGAACCAAACCCGGTCTTAGTTGGCGCGATAACAGGTGGCCCGCCAAATTCAGCCCAACGCAACGAGAAAACTGCATCATCCTGTTTTTTTGACACAGCTACTTCCAACAGCACATGACCCTCATTGTTTGAAAGAGCGCCATATTTGATCGCATTGGTGGTCAGTTCGTGAATTAGAAGCGACAGCGTTGAAGCTCCTTTAGGGCCGATCAGCACATCCGGTCCGCTTATCTGTACGCGATCCGCCACCGCCAGCGCGTTTGTTATTCCGCTCACAATCTGACGAAGCGAACCTTCGGAGCTTTTGCCCAATCGTAACACATCGTGTGCATTTCCGAGTGCAAACAGGCGTCTGGTAAAGGTGTTGATCACTTCTTCATCAGCATTGTTATTGAAAGTCTGACCAGCAATCGCCGCTACTATGCTAAAGGTATTTTTGATCCGATGAGCGAGTTCGGCATTCAGTATGCGAGCATGTTTTTCCGCTTCAACCTTTGTCGTGGTCTCGATGACAGTATCCATCATGCCGGCTATTTGTCCCCGTTCATTATAAATCGGGCTATAGCAGAAGGTAAAATAACATTGCTCGGGGTATCCGTGCCGATCGATGACCAAGGGAAAGTCTTCAATGAAGATGGCTTCACCCGCATAGGCCTTCTGGACCATCGGTTGAATTTCATCCCAAGCCTCGGCCCAAATATCGCGGAATGAAGCTCCCATGCAGTTCTCTTTCTCACCGAGAATCTGTCGGAAGGCATCGTTATAAATCGTGGTGAATTCCGGTCCCCAGATAATGGCCTTTGGGAAATGCGAAGCCAGCATCATCTGAACCGCGGTTATCAGAGAGGTGGGCCAGTTTTCTGGCTTTCCGATTGGATTGCTGTTCCAATCCAACATCCGGATTTCATCGGCCGACTGTCCACGCGCATGCAAGAAAAGCACTGCACTATCCATAAATTTTTCCATACCGGTATGCGGAAGATTCAAAGGCGACCAAGGAAAAACATATTGGATTCAAAGCGTAAATGCCAGGCGAATGTTACTCATGAGACTTCGCAACAAAAAGGCGACCTCGTGGACCGCCTTTTCATATCTCTGAGATAATGCTTGTCAAAACTTGTAAGCTACACCTAAACGAACGTCATGTGTTTTGAACTTGTCTTCGACACTTACATCCGTGCCAAAATCAAAGTCCTTCTTACCATAATCAGTGTAGCGATATTCAAGGCGCAGAATGAGGTTGTCAGTAGCAGCGTAGTCCACACCCGCACCGGCCGTCCAGCCAGTATAGGTTTTGCTTTGCGATACGCTGATTTCATCCACACCGTCCGTTGCTGAAAGCGTGTTTTTCACACTACCGAATGCAACCCCGCCCGCGATATAGGGCATGAAGCGATCAAATGCGACACCGGCCCGTGCGCGAACAGCACCCGACCACCGCAACTTGCTCTCAAGGTCACCAGCAATATCTCCGTCAGTAGCGCTGTAGTTGTCCTTTAGATTATTATAGGTGATATCGCCGTCAACACCGAGAATGAAGTTATTGCCGACATCAAAGTTATAACCGGCATAAAGACCACCGAGAAAACCGTCCGGTTTCACACGGAAAGCATCTTCGAATTCCGATTTTCCCCACCCGTAGCCGATCTGCCCACCAATATAAGCGCCAGTCCAGCTAAAAATAGGTTCAGCAACGATTACCGGCGCAGGCTCCTCAACGATAGCGTCAGCAGCTTTCGCACCCGTTGTAGCAATAAGAGCAACAGTTGACGCCAAAAGAAGAGACTTAATTTTCATGGCATTTCTCCGTGACCTAATAGCCTAAGGTTATTTCGTTATTTAAAAGATAACTCATGAATGAAATATGTCTGTAGTGTTAATGTCACAACCAGATCGAGAGCCGACATTTCGCCACCTACTGTTAAAAGCAGTTAATTAAGTCTTTCCGCTAACCTAAAACATGTTGATCGAGCCATCATGATGACCAATGGCGTTCTGTACCTGCCAATCCATAACCGCATCGTGCCGCGAGATCGCGAACCGTCAACAGCCATCGTCATCCGTTGGTCAGCTCTTTTCCGCATCGATGAAAAGTAGCCATTTCAAAGTGCGACGCTCGGCATCGCTAAGTTCGGGCGCAACTAGCCGGATAGCTCCAGCGGCATCGATCTGCGAGCCAAGTTTTCCGGCCAGCCAGTGTTCGGGGATGGCAGGATGTATGTAAGACTGCCGGCATACCGTTCTTGTATTGCCGAGCATGTGCGCAACCTTATCGATTGCGCTATTAAGCCTTTGCTTTTGCGCCCTGTCACTGTCAGGCAAATCGAGACAGCGTAGCAACTCAAGGGCAGTTGCCGTTGCAGCCCAAGTTCGAAAATGCTTCGACGTGAAATCGGACCGCATAGTCACTCGCAGATAGTCATTTATATCCTGAGAGGAGACGGGACAGCGATCACCCGCCCCGTCAATATATTGAAATAACTGCTGCCCAGGCAGTTCCTGTATGGAGCGTATGATACGCGCAATTCGTTTGTCGGAAAGCTTGAGACTCCACATTTTGCCCGATTTGCCAGTAAATGCGAGCCGCAATCCGCCACGCTCATCCCGCAAATGCCGATTGCGAAGCGTAGTGACCCCAAAGCTCTTGTTGTCGCGTGCATAATCTGGATTTCCGACCCGCAGCAATAGTCGATCCATCAGCCAGATGACGGTCGCAACGACCTTTTCACGACAGAGCGAGCGTCGCCGCATATCGATATCGACCACTTTGCGCAGTCGGCTGAGTGCACCGGCGAAATCTGGCAGACTTGAAAATTTGGTTTCCTCCTGCATCGCCATCCACGCGGAGTGATAACGATATTGCTTTCTTCCGCGCGTATCACGCCCGGTTGCCTGTATATGTCCGCGCTGATCGCAACATATCCAGACATCGTTCCAAGCAGGCGGAATGGCAAGCTTAGCAATCCTGTTTCGATCCGCGACTGAAATCGCCTTTTTGTCAAACCGAACATAACGAAACCCGGCTCCACAACGCAGGCGCCTAATTCCCGGCGCGGTGTCGCTGACATGGACCAACCCATGAGCAGCGTTGTTTTGTAGCAGCGGAACAGCGGAAGACTTTTTAAGCAATTTGCAACCCCAGTCGTACTTTCCTTGCCGAATAACCACTACAAACCACAACAGGTTCCCAGACGGAAAAAATCTAATCGGGAACTATCGGGCTTCAAACAGGTTATCCTGTTCTTCCGGAGGATCAGTTCGTGCCCCACGCTTTCTGGAAAGGCTATCTCAAACTCTCGCTCGTCACCTGTGCAGTGGAGCTGACACCTGCGACCAGCGAAAGCGAGAAAGTGCGCTTCCACACCCTGAATGTTGAGACCGGCAACCGAGTGATCAGCCGATACGTGGATTCGGTTACGCACAAGCCAGTGCGGGATGATGACGAGGTCAAAGGGTTCGATAAAGGTGACGGAAGTTATGTCATTCTTGAAGAGGATGAGCTGGAGGCTGTGGCGCTTGAGAGCACAAGAACTATAGACATCGACAAGTTCGTACCGCGGGACAGTATCGGCTGGATCTGGTACGACAAGCCGCATTATCTCGCGCCTTCCGACAAGGTGGGCCAAGAAGCCTTTTCCGTCATCCGGGAGGCAATGGTTAAAAGCGCAGTCTTCGGTCTGGCCCGGCTTGTCATGTACCGACGCGAAAGAGCAGTGCTTCTCGAACCGCGCGGTCGCGGAATTGTTTTGTGGACGTTGCGTTTCGGCGATGAAGTGCGGAATGCCACCGACTACTTTTCCACTATTGAAGATAGCAAACCCGACAAGAAGCTTCTTTCCATGGTCCGCAGGCTCATCAAGGGCAAGACAGAAGATTGGAAACCCGATTTTCTTCAGGACCCAATGCAGAAGAACCTTCAGTCGATGATTGCTGCAAAGAAAAAAAAGAAAACGGCATCGGTATCGAAGCCGCGCAAGACGGCACCTGAAACCGAAGGCAATGTTATCAACATCATGGATGCCCTACGAAAAAGCCTTGCCGGTGAAAATACAAAAAGCTGATGCGAAGAGTTCTGCCTATTTCTTCAGCTTAGGCAGCGGCGTTTCCGCGCTGCGAAAATCCTGCCAGGGATCGCTATTCAATGCGGCCAGCCGGTTCGGCGTGTTGACAATAGTAAAATGGGCGGGGCCTATTGCTGACGTCACTTCCTCCCACCCAAGCGGCATGGAAACTGCAGCACCAGGACGTGCCCGCGGCGAATAGGGTGCTACAGCAGTCATGCCGCGCTGATTGCGCAGATAATCAATAAGAATTTTGCCTTTGCGCTTGGCCTTGGAAATCGTCGAAACATAGCGATCAGGACTGTCTGCAGCCATCTGGTCTGCAATAGCCTTTGTAAAGCTCTTGAGGGCGTCCCAGTCGACCTTCGGCTTCAATGGCGCGACCACATGTAGTCCCTTGCCACCGGACGTTTTAACAAACGTCTTCAATCCGAGTTTTTCCAGACGTTCCTTGGTCTCGATTGCGGCTTCGATCACGCGCGACCATGGAACGCCCTCACCCGGATCGAGATCCATTGTCAACGTATCCGGTAGCTCCCAATTTTTGAGCGTAGAACCCCAGGGGTGAATTTCCAGCGTCGCGGCTTGCACCAGACCGATCAGCCCGTTGAAGTCCCGAATGCTGATATAAGGCTCCTCTTCCTTGTTCTCTGGATCTTGAACTTCGATAATATGTTCATTCAACCCCTTCCACGCGTGCTTTTGAAAGAAGTGTTCTCCGTCAATTCCGGTTGGGCAGCGTAACAATGCCAGGGGGCGGTTGACGATGAAAGGTTCGATGCTGGACCAGATAGCGGAATAATAATCTGCGAGACCCTGTTTTGTGACACCTTCGCCCGGCCAGTAAACCCGGTCGGGATGTGTCAGCTTCACGTCGATCTCCTCGGGGCCTTTACTGGAAATACGGGGTGACATGGTTTGCTTCTCCCATATGACGTCCTTGGCAGCCTTATCGTCTCGTACCCCCCTGAAGGACGCGTGACGCAATCGCTTATCGGCAGTCCAGGCACGAAATTCGATTTCCGCTACCAGCAGCGGCGTAACGAACTTGGCTCCGCGCCTTTCATCTGCCGTTAGCGGCACGGCGAATGGGCTCCCTCCCTGCCGCATGGCTTGCAGCCGTTTGTAAAGTTCTTTTGCAATCCTGACCGAAAAGCCTGTTCCCACCCGGCCTACGGGAACCAGCCCCTTCTTATCCTGTACACCCAAAAGGAGCGAACCGATTGCCGCTCGCGTTACCGTCGACGGAACATAGCCTGCAATGACGAATTCCTGTCGTCCAATGCATTTCGACTTACGCCAATCGTTGCTGCGACCGCTTCTATAAGATGCCTCCCTGAGCTTCGACACAATGCCCTCAAGGCCAAGTCCGCAGGCATTCTTCAGTACCGCAGCCCCATCGGCATCAAAGGCCTCGCTGAAGCGAAGTGTTGACGATGATGCAGAAATTAATTTTTCGAGCAACGTTTTGCGCTCAACCAGAGGCGTCTGGCGAAGGTCTTTGCCATCAACATGCAGTAGATCGAAGAGGTAATAAACGAATCGATCAGAACGTCCCTCCCTTAGATCCTCTTGCAAAGCTGAAAAGTCAGAAAGTCCCGACTGGCTTTCGACAACGATCTCCCCATCAAATATGGCTTCGTTCACGCTCGTACCAACAAGATCTCTGGCAATCTGCTGGCCAAATTTTTCAGTCCAATCCAGTCCCCCACGCGAATAAAGGGCGACCTTGCCCCCCGCAATATGAGCCTGGATGCGATAACCGTCGAACTTGATCTCGTGAAGCCAGCGGTTTCCATCTGGAGCAACTGATACGAGCGTAGCGAGCTCAGGTTTGACGAAACTCGGCATCGGTCGCTTCTTCGCATTTTTGATATTTGCGCCCCCACCATCCCATTGAGCGTTCGACTTTTTGTTGATCGAACCAGTTTTCGATGACCATCCTGGCGCTTCGTGTTCGACATCGGCGATGGCGCGGCCGGTTTTTACCGATTTCGGCATCTCTACAAGAATGTCAGGTTCATCAGGATTTCTGGAAAATTCGTCCTCCCCCTTGATGAGGAGCCAATTCTCTCGCTTCTCGTCTGGCTTTCCGTGCATCCGGATCAAATGCCAGCGACCTTTGAGTTTTTCCCCTGTGAGCTCGAACTCAAGATGCCCTTTCTTGTATTGCTGATGTGCATCAGCAGTGGATTTCCAACGTCCTGTATCCCAGACGATAACTGTACCACCACCGTACTCGCCTTTAGGGATCGTGCCTTCGAAGTCCGCATATTCAAGCGGATGGTCCTCCACATGCACGGCCAGTCGCTTTTCGCCAGGAACAAGGCTTGGACCTCGCGTCACGGCCCAACTTTTCAGCACGCCATCCATCTCAAGGCGGAAATCATAATGCAGTCTGCGAGCATCATGTTTTTGCACGACAAAGAGCTCGCGTTTTGTGCGCGAAGACTTACCGCGCGGCTCGTTAGTCAGGGTAAAATCGCGTTTCCTGCGATAGGTTTCGAGTGACTGTCCCATGATCAGCCAGCCTTTTTTCTAGACTTTGTTCCAGATGCCGCCCCGGACTTGGCTTTGCCTTTTATTGCTTTGGTCGCCGCCTGCCCGACCCGACCTAGGTTTGCACTCTTGCGAAGAGCCTCCTTGAGATCGATAACCTCGGCAGTCTTCGGCGCAGCCGGCTTCTTGAGCGGCTTCCCCTCAATCTTCGCCTTTATCAAATCTGCCAGTGCTGCATCGTACCGGTCATCGAAGCCTGCGGGGTCGAAACTGCCCATCTTGGTGTCGATAATATGCTGCGCCAGGTCGAGCATTTCTTGATCGAACTTGAAAGTGCCCAAGTCGGCAAATGCCTCCGCTGCCGCTCGTACCTCATATTCGAAATTGAGCGTCGTGGCTATGAGACCATCATCGTCAGCACGGATCAGAACTTGTCGCGCGCGGCGGAAAAGGACAGTCTCGGCAATTGCAGCTACATTTTCAGATTTCATACCCTCGCGAACGAGTACGAAACCATCGCTGTCGCCAACTGGGGCAAGATAATATGGCCGGTCGAGATAGACATCGTCGATTTCGTCGCATTTGACAAATCGGGTGACATTCAGCGTCTTGTCGCTTTCGGGAATGGCCGCGGCGATTTCCGCTTCGTCGAAACTCAAATAGGTGCCCGACGACACTTCATAACCCTTGACCTGATTTTCCCGCGGCACCGATTTGCCCGTGTCACCGTCAACAAATTCCCGGTTGAGGCGGTTTCCGGTCTCGCGATTTATAAGATTGAATGACACACGATCAGACGTTGATGCCGCTGTGAAAAGTGCAACGGGGCACAAAAGCTGATCAATTTTCAGCTGCCCTTTCCAGTTTGCACGGCGTGCCATCGATTTAGCCCTGCTTCCGCTAAGCGCCATCTTCGCCTGGCCTGGTACCACCGGTACGCTTCAGATAATGTGCATATGCGAAGCCGCTTACGAGAAGCAGTGGCGGTCCCACCAGAACAATCCAAAACAACAACTCACCCATCTCACTCTCCCCTATGTTTCGTTGAAGACATAGATTTGCTGCGTGAGACAAACTCGGAGAACGCCGCAATTGTTCCGATATTGCTTAGCGACGCGTAATTATAAATATTCTATCTATAATGATAATTGAAGAATCCATGATGTTATCAGAGTTATCTAGAAAAAGCTCGATCACACCTAGCTTTTCAAAAGGGATGAAATCGATCCTTTTGGCAGATATTGAAAGAGCAAAGCCTTCAAAAAATTACAGCATACGCCAAAATGGCACTTTTGGCATATGTCATACATTTCACTGTACCTGTGCACTACCGACACTTTTGCTATGTCTTTTACCGAGGATCTTTCCACAGCCGTTCGTATAGTTCGGTCTAACCTTTAATCCCGGCACAATACCGCGCTCGAAATGCGGCGTGGGGGTAACTCCACCGTGGGTTCGAATCCCACCCTCTCCGCCATATGCTTCTATAAGTTTCTGATTTTAAGTGTTTTCTTGCTGGTCATCTTCTTGGCCCATCATTCAGCCCATACTGTTCAATTGGATCTTCTCGGTGTAATTTTTTCACGTCAGCGTGTTTCGCCATGAGAATATTCTGATACGCATAAAAGCACATCCGGTGAAATAGTCCTTAATGGTGCAACATATTTGGGCCCAACTGGACCACCCAAACAGCGCTCTATTTTCGCCCGCGCTGGCGCTCAACGCAGGTCTTCGCATCCTTTCCCGGTGCGCATTCGTCTTCCTCTTTTTTCACGCGGTCCTGCTTCTGTGGCTCGGAATTTAGCGGAACGTGAACCGCATCTGGGTCAGACGGCGGCTGATTAGGAGACGGCGGCGGATTGCCTGGCACCTCCGGTTCTTGCGTGCCTGACTGTGTCGGCATACCGGATTCCTGTGCAACTGCTATATTCGGGGCAATCAGTAGTAGCGCAAAAATGACTAAGTTTTTCATTTTCCTACTCCAAGTTTAAATCATGGAACTGCCTCACATCTTCACTCCGCACCTTACGAAAGAAGGGCCTATTGAACCTCGGAAGAGCCTTGTTCGCCGCTGTTCTGAGGAGACACCCCATAATAATAAGGTGTTGCGAAGATAAATCCCAAGATCACAGCAACGGCTAAAATTAAGAACAATACCGACTTACGCATTCATTTCTCCTGTCCAAGACAGACTAAACGAACCGCCACCATTCGGGTTCCGTCCTCTCGACAAACATCTGAAGCGCACTATTTGCCGAAAGCGAAAATAATCAGGGGATCAGGATGTCCAGTTCGGAAGAGACGGAGCCGACAGCAGACGGGCTGAAGGAAAGGCTTCCATCCAAATCAGCCGCCATCCATGAGCTAATCCGACGTGATGGTGAGAAGGAAATCAACAGAGATGCAATGGCGCTTTTCTGGTCAGCCATTGCAGGCGGAATTTCTATGAGCACATCCATGATCGCTCGGGGAATTTTGGAGACTTACCTTCCAGACAGCGATCTTTTCTTCCTTGTGAGCTCCGCAGGATATACGGTCGGGTTCATCATCGTCATCATCGCCAATCAGCAGCTATTCACGGAGAATACGATCACTCCTGTCTTGCCATTTATGACGGAGCCGACGCTGTCTCATTTCGTGAAAATGATCAGGTTGTGGACCATTGTTCTCTTCGGGAACTTGATTGGCGGTGCAATTGCAGCCTTCGTTATGGTTAATATGCCTATTTTCTCGGACGAAGTGACCAGGACGTTTGTTGACATGGGTAAGCACCTTATGGCCAACAGCAGCAATGAACTATTCAGTAAGGGAATAATGTCAGGCTGGCTTATTGCTACGTTGGTCTGGATGCTTCACAGTACAAAGCAGGGGCACATAGCATTAATATTTCTCATCACATACCTCATAGCTATCGGCGATTTAACGCACATCGTAGTGGGTTCAATTGAGGTGCTGTTTTTACTTATGATTGGAGAAGTCACCCCGTTTGACAGCATCTTTAAGTTCGGGCTCCCAACTTTGTTCGGGAACGTCGTTGGAGGAACGTTCATCTTCGGACTAATTTCGCACGCACAGGTGCGTGCCGACGAGTAGTCAGGCGGTTTAGTCATACTGCGCAGCCAGCAGCACCTTTGTTTTTGGTGAAAGGTGCGCTCAAGCAATCCATAGACATTATTCAAATTCAGTTCTGGGATTTCCAGGCAGAAGCGAATGGGCTGATAGCCATTCTAACGCTTTTGATAATCACCACAATTAATTTGCTATGCCGACCTCATTGAGCGTCGGCGATGACAATTGAGGACCCTCCACATCAAGGCGTCATCAGACCAGGGCTCTTGATCTAGGAAACGCAGCAGAGATTGATGCTTGGCAGAAACCAAGCCCCGGCGATGTCACCGCCGCCAGCGGCTCTACGCTTTCGCGCACCACTGGGATCATCAACCCAGTACAATAATCCTGAAGGGTTCAGCCCTATCAACATGCCCGATTACTTCGATCAGCGCCTCCAAAAGCGCCTCGAACACACTTTCTTGTCTATTGTGAGTCTTATCCATGCCGACCATCTACGCACGGGGTACATACCGTAGCTGACGTGACGACGTGACGTCCTCTTGCTGCAAGCGATAGGCACACAACGGATGCCGCGGTCAGTTGTCGCGCACGTAAGCGTTGCCTGCGGGATGTCTCGTAGAGTTTGCGGTAGACTGCGGCTTCCGTGCTGCGGCTGTTTGGTCTGGACGTGCTTGCCTTCGCACTGTTGATCAAGAGTCAATTGCTCTTTAATTCGTTGCAAGTATCGAGATCAAACCTTGGCCCCCAGTCAAGAGCGCCACCGGGCGGTCAGCACCAAGAAATCTTCGTTTGGAACAGTTATAGCTTCGATGCGTTCCTTAGGAAGGAACAGTAGGGAGGAGGAATGATGAACAATAACGAGATGAAAGCCTGCATTGATGCATGTTTAGCTTTTTATCAGACATGCATCGGAATGGCGTCCACACACTGCCTCGAAGAAGGTGGGGAACATGTCGAACCCACGCACTTTCGAACCATGCTTACTTGCGCCGAAATATGCAGGAGCTGCGCCCATATCATGCTCTTGCGGACGCCTTTGCACCAAGCGGTATGTCGAGCCTGTGCTGAAATATGCGAGGCCTGCTCCAGGAGCTGCGAGGCACTCGACGGGATGGACGAATGTGTCGCCTCTTGTGATCTATGTGCCGCGACTTGCCGGGAAATGGCCGCTTAGTGGCCAGGCATAATATGCAAAAACTCGAACAATTCCTTACTGTTCGCCGTTTCGGTCCGATAATTTAAAAGGAGAATCTTATGGCATGGACCACCGAAAGCATGCTTTCCGAACAGATCTACGCACTGCGCGGAGAGGTCAGCAGCCTATCTTCCCGCCTGTCAGATCATCTCAGCAATTTATCCAGCGCGACTGATGACGCGCTCGCATCAACGAAAGACGCTGTAAATGTTCTCGCCGAAGGTGCACGTGAACGTGGCCAACATGTTGTACAATACGCACGAGAAGTCCCAGGCACCGCTCCGCGTGGGTTTCTGTTGGTCTGGTGGCCTTAGTGGCCTACATGCTCATGAAGGGCAGACGCAGCCGTTAACAGTAAAATACAATCGGCGGGCAGCCTACCGCAATAGGCCTAACCGCCGAAACAGCAGCCGGAGGAGAAACCGCGCTAGGGAAGTTATTCCGGTCGTGAACGGAGGCATAGAACGCCCAGTAAAAAGGCCTGCGCACGGCGTTCCAATTAGTATATGCCTTATTCACCCCGGTGATGACTTGAATGCGCGTTACCGACAATCAGGCTGTTTCTTATTGTTTGTCAAATATGTCCCCATAAAGCCTTCAAGAACAGTCAGGACACGACAAACAAGGGCCTTTTTCTGAAATCTCGGCGGCTCGGCTAGAATGCCCATCTTGCTCGCCAATTCCACCTAATGTCTGCCCAAGGGAACAGCATCTTCAACCCGGTCTAGCAGCGCGCCCAAGGCCGAACGCCGCCCATTATCCTACGAGCCCAGGGCTACTCGTTCGCCAGAGCGTGTCTGTGCAATCACAGACATATCCGGCTCGCTACCGATAACTGCTTCGATCTGATGCTTGTCCATGAGGCTGAACGCAGTTGCCCAGGCATCGGCTCGCGCTGCATCACGGGCAAGCACAGTCACCCGGCGATAAAGTGCCGCTGAAAATCCGGTTTTTGGGTTGAGCAAATGGTTAAACCGTCCGGACTCATCGAACTGAAAGCCCGTGAAGCTGGATGTCGCGAGCGCCTGATTGCGAATCTCAATATACTCTTCGGCAGCAGCTCCGGCTTCCAGATCGGCGATGCCAATGCGCCATGCCGTGCCGTCAGCTCTTGAACCGAGAGCGCGATACTCCCCCATATCGATCAGTGCATGTTCGACCCCTGCCCTTTGCAACAATGCCGTCACGCGATCGGTGACATAGCCCTGCGCAATACCATTTAAAGTCAGAGACATAGATGGCTTGGAGAATGCAATGCGGTTATCATCGAATAGAACGTGACCGAACCCTACCTTTGCAAGCGCTTCGTCCCAAAGCTGTCGCGATGGTCCGTCGGGAGAAGGACGTTCTTGCGAGAAATGCTTTTTCAGACAGTTCCAAAGGGGCTGTACTGTCGGATCGAAAAGGCCGTCGCTGGCCTGCCAGCATTCATGGCAGATACGCAATACCTCGACCAGATCAGGCGAAGGCGATGCCAGCGCCCCATTGCGATTAAGTTTGGTGAGTTCTGAATCCGAGCGATAGAGGCTGAAGATGTTCTCCAACCTTTCCGCTTCTTGAGCAGATTCAAGTAGCAACCGTTCGGCAGTCGAACGATCAGGATGATAGAGTATGATCTTGGCAGGTGCCCCCATCGCCTGGCCACGCCAGATGATGGGCTCAGGAAGGTCGAGTGAAACTGCGTGTTTTGGAATGGCCCAGAACACTACTCCAGCCGCACCACCCGCAAGTACAAGCCGACGACTGAGACGCTGTTCACCTTCAATGCGCATGGCTTTCGGCTCCAAGATCGGAGGGCCGCACCGACTGACCGCCGAGAACGTAATCCTCCGGTATTTCGGTAAAAGTGCTAATACGGCCGCCCTTTTCCGCAACGAACTTCTCCGCTGCTTCTCGTGTCGAAAACGGTACGGCCTCCTGTGCCCCCATTCCACCTACAGCAGCGCTTTCAATCACGAAAAAGGCTTTGCGCGCGTCGACCCAGTTTTCCGCTCCCGGCTCTTCCCAGCTTGGCGCTTTCGCCATATCTGAAACGTAGATCGCCGCGATCCCCTTCGGCTCCTCAGGCAGCATCGTAAAGGCGAGCGTATCACGGGCGGAAGAGAACCATACTGCCTCGTTTGTCGGCTCTAGAATGATTTGCCCCTTGGGGCCGGGGTGCTCCAGAACATTCATTCCGCAATATCGGCCCATTGCGCTTTCCGTCAGCGCAAAAGGAGCCATCACGGCATCATTCTTTTCGTCCGGAGAACATCCTGCAAGCAGAACCAGAAACAGGGGGGCAAGAAACAGAGCGCGTTTCATAATTCTTTCCTCGAAAAAACCAGCATTGAAAGGGACAGTGGCAGCATGACCCAGAGGCCGAGCGCTAGCGTCAGAGCTGGAGCCGAGAGTGTGGCGTTACCGGCTATTCCGCCCATGCCAGTTAAAGATCCGGCCTGTCCGAGACCGAAATTGAGAAGCCGGTAAGAGTCGGCTGGATTGAGAAGAAGCAGACCGTTGAGTATGCCACCGCCAACAATGCGGCCCTGATCGAAAACCAGCAGAGCAAGAACTGCTGCGTCATAGATCAGCACGAAGAACAGCCAGACGCCGATGGCGATACCTGCTGCCGTGCTCCGCTCCCGCACCAAGGTGCTTGCAAGAAAACCGATGGCGATGAACACGGCTCCCAGCAGGACCGACGAGATAATAAGTTTGAACAGCGACAGCCAGCTTCCAGCATCCACGCCGGCCCCGGTCACGATCAGCGCCACAGCCGCCGCGCCGTACCCGAGCAATGTCGCGAAGGACAGAATAGCAAGCTGACCAATGAATTTTCCAAGAACCAGCTGAAACCGGCTTATCGGATAGCTCAGAAGCAGCAGCATCGTACCGCGTTCCATTTCCCCGACAATCGCGTCATGCGAAATGAGAAGGGCAATGAGAGGGATGAGAAAGATAGTCAAGCTGGAGAGGCTGACGATCACAACGTCCAGCTTGCTCGCGGCAACCGAACTCCCGGTGGGTGCGCTGCCGAGAAAAGTCATGCTCAGGGCTAATGCCGCAAGCAGCAAGGTGGTAGCCAGAACCCAGCGATTACGCAGACCTTCCTGTATTTCCTTGGAAGCAATGATGAGAATATTGTTCATTCCGCTGCCTCCGCGAGGGCCGCTTCCCCGGCATTGAGGAAGTGGGCGTACAGTTCGTCCAGCGTCGGCGGAACGAGATCGAGTTCCATGAGATTGTCGTTCATGGCCACGATTTCACGGACAAGAGCCATCTTGCCTTCCGTCGGAGCTTCCGTTTCGAAGATATCCGGGCCGAGACGATGCCAGCGCAATGCAGCATTGGCGGTTGTCGAAGGCAGCCGGGAGACGTCTGGCGTTTGCACCCGTATGCGAAGCGGTAATTGTGAAATCCGGCGCAACGCATCGATGGAGCCATCAGCAATGATCTTGCCCTTGTTCGCGATGATGACGCGCCCGACCTTGGTTTCCAGTTCGGTCAAGGCATGGGATGACATGAGGATTGTCGTGCCTTTGCTCCGCAATTCTTCAAGGACTTCATAGAAGCTCTGACGCAAGGCGGGATCGAGACCGGTCGTCGGCTCGTCAAGCAACAGAACGGACGGTTGCCCGAGCAATGCCTGAGCAAGCCCCAGTCGCTGGCGCATCCCCTTCGAATAGGTGCCAACCCGCCTGTTCGCAGCATGGGCGAGGCCGACGCGCTCCAGCAACTCTACATTTTGGGCAACCGGCATTCTCTTGAGCCGCGCATAGAAGCCGAGCGTTTCCGCTCCCGTCAGCGCCAGATTGAAAGAGACGTGCTCAGGCAGATAGCCAAGCCGCAATCTGGCGGCAAAGGCACCGGTCGCTGGATCCTCGCCCAACACGCGAACCGCGCCCTTGGTCGGGCGGATCAGACCGAGCATGAGTTTTATCATCGTCGTTTTTCCAGCACCATTATGGCCGACCAGCGCAATGCTTTCTCCAGCGTGGAGGCGAAAACTCGCATCGCTGATGGCATTGAACCCGCCATAGGACTTTGTGACCTGATCAAGAATGACAGTCTCAGTCATTTGGTTTTCCTTTCGCCGGATCGGCCGGATGCGGCGGCTTCATAAGGGGATAGCTATCGACGACACCGCCCGGCAAAAGCGCCGGGAACTGGGTCTGTGCCCAGCGGATTGTCTCGATTGCCGGACTATTGATGAGAATTTTTGCCTGTGGCGCAGTCCACAAAACCTTGTCGATCAGATCATTGGGCCGGTAAGGACTATCTGCGACACCGTCACCATTGAGATCGAAGGCCGGATTATCGCTCCAGTAATTGCCGCGCCCTTTGACCGACCAGTCGAGGTTGCGCGTGCCGACATATTTCACCTGATTGCGGTTGTTGATGAAGGCGTTGCCGCTCATGGCATTGCCCTCGGAACCGGCAGTAAAGTGAATGCCTATGCTGCAGTTCTCGAAACTGTTTTCGGTGAACTTGTTCTTGTTGGCATTGTAAATGAAGACGCATTTTTCCGGACCGAGCCGCGAGGTTTCGCCCGTCTGGGTTTCCGTCTGGTCGTCCGCAGGAAGACCGTGTTCAGCCTTCTGAACACCGGCATCAAGCCAGCGATCTATCGGTTGCATGCGCCCGATCACGCGATTACCGGAAATGACCGAACTGTTTGCATAATTGAGCAACAAGCCATGATCCCGGTCGCCGTCAGACAGGTTGTCCAGCACCTTGAGACGGTTGGTGTACATGATCGCGAAACCAACCGAATTGTTGCGCGAAACATTGCCGATGACCTGACTGTCATCCGTGTACATGTAATGGACGGCGAACCTGACATTCTCCATCACATTGTCGCGAAAGATATTCTTGCGGCTGGCATTGGTATAGATGCCGTCGCGCCCGTAGCGAATGACGTTGCCGATAACCTGTGCGCCGGGCGCATTCCAGATGGAAACGCCGCTACCGGTTTGGGCCATGCGCACGCCTCGACGGCCAACGATCTCATTGCCGCTCGCGATGGAATTTGCGGCGCCATGCAAATAAATCCCGTAGAGGTTATCGATTAGTCTATTGTTCTCGACGCGTGCGCCCGTGGCGGTTTTGGCCACGAGAATTCCGGAGTTGAGGTCGGGCATGTTATCGCCCGAACCGCGCACTTCCAGCCCGCGCACGATAGCGTCCGGTGCGTTGACCGTTATGGCATTGCCCGAGCCAAGTCCGTCCACAATGGCGCCTGGCTCGCCAGTCAGTTCAATGGCGCGGTCGATCGTAACCGCGCCATTGTGCTTGCCTTTCAGAAGCCGGACGACATCGCCCGGCTCCGCTTTGTCGATAGCCGCCTGTACGCCTTCGCCTGCTACGACATCGATCTGCCGTGCCTGCAAACCGTCGCAAAGAACGACGGTCAGCAGCATTGCGGCACTGAAGGACTGAAACCGGCGGGGGAACCTCATGGCAGTCAGGCCTTCTTCGGTTCCACGAGCATCCGGCCCTTCATTTCCATGTGCATGGCGTGGCAGAACCACGAGCAGTAATACCACCACACGCCCGGCTTGTTGGCCGTGAAGGTGACAGACGCGGTCGCCTGTGGTCCGATCTCCATGTTGACCCCGTAATTGATGATGGCGAAGCCGTGCGTAAGATCTTCGATCTCGTCGATATTGGTGACATACACCGTCACCTCATCGCCCTGCTGGACGGTGAACTCGGTGAGACCGAAGGCTGGCGCGGCAGACGTCATATAAACGCGCACCTTGTTGCCATCCCGGATCACCTCATTGGCGTCCATCAGGTCGAGGCCATCGGCTTTCGCCTGAGTGACAGCATCGGCGAAGAATGGATCCTCACGGTTCCAGAAGTTGACGGGATTGATCTTGGAACGATGAACAATCGTTGCATCGTGCGGTTCGGCAAAACTTGGCCCGTCATGGACAATCACCATCTTCTCACCGGAAATATCGATGAGCTGGTCATTTTCCGGCTTGAGCGGGCCGACATTGAGATAGCGATCCTTGGAGAACTTGTTGAGCGAGATCAGCCACTGACCGTCGGCTTCCTTGGTTTGCCCCATGGAAGTGTGATTGTGACCGGGCTGATAATGCACATCGAGTTTCTGACGGATCGGATCGACCTTTTCACCCTTGAAGGCTCGCTTGGCGTCCTCGATATTCCATTTGCAGATCTGGCTGTCGATAAAGAGCGTTGTATAGGCGTTGCCCTTGCCATCATAAGCCGTATGCAATGGCCCAAGTCCGAGTTCAGGTTCCGCAACCACAGCATCGCGGGGCTTGATCTTGTCGTCGAAAAGTTCATCGAACTTGCGAACGTCGAACACGGTAACGGTCGGCGACAACTTGCCGTTGGCAACCACATGGATACCGTCTGGCGCAGTGTTGATGCCATGCGGGCTGTTCGGCACAGGAATGTAACGCGTATATTTGGAACCGTGACGTCCATCGATGACCGGCACACCGTTGATTTCCTTGAAATCACCCTTGGCAACCGCCTCTTCGATACGCTTCAGGTTGAAGATGACGATCCAGTCCTGCTCGCTCGACATCATTTCGGCGAGCGTCGTACCCTCTTCCGAATTGTAGCAGGTGGCAAAAGCATATTTGCCCTGATAATCGCAGTCGACATTATCCAGATTACCATCGACCATGATCTGCCAGGCAACCTTCATGGTCTCGCCGTCAACGGCCGTGAAGATCGCGTGATATTGCTTGGTATCGGTCAGATTGCTGCCGTCGTTTGGGATCGGCGCGCGATCTTCACCGTTGCAGAAGACATATCCGGTTTTCGGATATTTCTGCACGCGCAAACCATGCACGGTGTGCTGGTTCGGGAGCTGAATGATCTTGTCGCATTTCATCACATCAAGACGGATGCGGCAGACACGCGTATTGGCCTTGTCGTTGGCATAGAGATAACGCCCGTCATAGGTGCCTTCCGTGAAGGACGGGTGCGGGTGGTGCAAGTCACCATTCAGGAAAATGCCACCGCGATCCTTGAGGAACTCTTGGTCCTGCGGCAGAAGGCCTTCGGTCAGCACCTTAAGGCTTTCATTTGTCTGGCCCCAGCCGGTCGCACTATCGCGATTGAACACTGGAATGCGCATCAGTTCGCGCATTGATGGCAAGCCGACAATACGGACCTCACCGCTCTGACCGCTGGAAAAGAAGACGTAATATTCGTCCAGTTCTCCGGGCTTCACCTCTGCACTGTGGCCAGCACCGCCGGCAGCAGCCATTGCCGGTTCGGTTGAACCTGCAAACAGCGCGCCACCAAGACCACTTGCGCCGGCAGCAGCCACAAAGGCTGACGAGCCGAGCAGCTGTCTTCGACTAAGCTGCGTTTTTTTGGTTTCTTCAGACATGCTTCTCTCCTTTAAAAAAGTCAGACAGCAGGACCGGTATCGGCAACGCCTTCAACCGGTTTTCCTTTGACTGAGATGACGGGTCTGGCCGGTCCACCGCCACGTTCGGCAGCCGCTACGAGGGGGGCATTGCGGGCTGCGAATTTTTCACGCTTCACGCGCACCTGGATCATGTGCGGGCAGCGCTGGTCGTCGTGATAGAGTTCCTGACAATGCATGCAGTAAATGCATTCATTGACATTGATCTGCCCCTCCGGATGGATCGCCTCGACCGGGCATTCCTTGGCACAACGGTGGCAGGGCGAACCGCATTCCGGCCAACGTTTCAGCCATTCGAACATGCGGATGCGTCCGGGGATGGCAAGAGCCGCGCCGAGCGGGCACATATAACGGCAGTAGAAGCGCTCGATGAACAGGCCTGCAGTCAGAAGTGTCAGCGCATAAATGACGAACGGCCACTCACGTGCGAATTTGAGAATTATCGAGGTCTTGAACGGCTCGACTTCTGCAAACACTTCTGCCAGCGCAACCGAATAGAGCGACAACCCAAACAGGCCGAGGAAGATCATGTATTTGAGAGGCCAGAGACGCTCGTGCAGTCCCCATGGAAGCTTGACCTGCGGCACCTTCAGCCATTGGGCGAGATTATTGGTAAGTTCTTGCAGGGCGCCAAACGGGCACAGCCAGCCGCAGAAGGGGCCACGCCCCCAGAACAGCAGCCCCGCCGCCACCGATGCCCACAGAATGAAGATCAGCGGCGATGTCAGGAAAAATTCCCAGTTAAAGCCGGTAATCAGGGAGTTGGTGAAGGTCAGGACGTTGACGACCGACAATTGTGCATTGTTGTAGAAACCAAGCCAGACAAGGATGAACAGAAGATAGCTGCGCCGCAGCCAGGTGAAGAAGCGCGGATGCCTGACCAGACTGTTCTGGAAGAAGAAGATGCCGACAAGAACCGTGATGGCAAAAGCGGTGATGACCACATTGGCACGATTCATCTCCCACATCCGGACCCAGAGCGGATTGCCCTCGCCCAGAATGTCGGCTGCATTGGCTTCGCCGACCGGTTGCGGCTGACGCGGTGCATCTGCAGTCGTTGCTGCAGGCTGCGCGGGAGCTGGTTCCGGCTGCTTCGCCAGATATTTTTCCGGCAAACTGTAGCCGAGATCGTAACTGATATTGGCCTTGTCCCGCGCACCGAAACCGCGCTGTACCAGAAGCTGCAGATCCCACGGTTCTGTCACGTCGAAGCCAAACCCGTCAGGCACCTCGAACAGTGCTATCTCGCGCAGACGCGGTGCGCCTTCGGCCATGATATCGCCGATACGGGTATGGTTCTTGTCGCGGAAACGTACGCCCTGCCCGTCCTGCATCAACTCGATGCGGTCAAAGATACCGCCGCGCACATATCCGGAGCCCTTGAAAGAATAGGCTCCGTCGCCCGCAACCAGGATCGCCTGACGTCCTGGCTTCAGCCGCTTTTGCAAACGTTCGAAGCCATCCTTGCCAAGCAAGCTGATACCGATCGATGGCACCGATACTGGCGCAACATAAAGCTCGATGAATTCGTCTTCGGGATTGGTTGTTTCGGGGTTTTCGGCGGCACGATCATGTTTGGCGTCACGGAATGCCTGTGTAACGTCACCAACCGACAGTTTCAGGCTGCGGACCGAACCGTCACCGATCAGTGCCTGCCAGTCCTGCTCATCACGGATCTCCAGATCAACCGTGCGCTGCGCATCGGCTGCGGCGACCTGCACAGGCGCATTACCGAGCCGCCCACTACGAACGAGCCCGACGGCCGAACGAACGACGCTGTCTCCCATGACGAGCACAGTAACCGTGGCACCGCTGACGATTTCCACCTGCGGAGGCTTGTTCTGGCCAGCCGCGACAGCACTCATGTCACTGTCGACCAGCGAGTTCAGCGCAGCCACAACCTTCGCTTCGGGAATGCCGATCAGCACGATCGGCTCTTTGTGGTCGACCAGTTTTATGCCGCGTATGACGCCTTTGGTATCAATGCCGACGACAATATGGATAGGCTTGCCGGAATAACCGATGGAACTGGTGAGATCAGAATTCAAATAAGCATAACCGATTACCTCACCCCGCTTCATCAGTGGTGCGATTGGCGGCTCGCCCTGCGGCTTGCCGATAGCATCGGCCTCTTTGAAGAGCGCGCTTGCCTCAACCTTGGGAAGGTATTTTTCCAGATCAGCGGCGGATGCTGTGGTCTGCCAGCAGAGCGCCAGAACCATCGCCGCCAACGCGACGACCCTGGCGGCTTCTAGTAAAAATGAAAATGGCTGACTGACACTTGGAAAACCCTGTTCCGGCAGTCGGAAAGCAGGCGCGACCATACGGCCCAATAATGCTATTTTCACGTCCAACCTGCATTTGCTCTGCTATTATTTGCGAGCATGTCTTTCGGTTGGAAATTATCGGATCAGACAGAGAGTTCATTGATTTGGAACAAATACAATAAGAAATCACCCAACAACTCGACAAGCAGAAATCCAAAGTGTTAAAGGCTCGCCGACACCAAGCCGAGCAAAGCATCCGAACGCGGCTTTCTAGAATCCTGCTATGAACCTAAGGTATCTCGCCGCGCAGATGGCTCGACAGGAAGCCCAGATTGTCCTGTCCCCAATAAACTTCATCTTCATAGATGTAGGTTGGAAATCCGAATACGCCCTTTTCGACGGCAATCTCGCGATCATTTCGCCATTTTCCCTGGACGTCCTCGTCCTGCTCCCGTGACAGGAGATAGGCCCCGTCGAAGCCTGCGATGTCAGCCACCGCGCGGCGGACATTCGGTTGCCCTATATCCTTCGCTTCTTCCCAGAAGGCATGTTGCAGCGCCCGCACCAACTGCAACCAGTTCTCGCCGGCAAGATAGGCGGCGATCACCAAAAAGGAAGCAGACGTCGGGTCGCCGAGTGCCGGGCGATTTTCCACCAGCAAAGGTTTACCACGAAACTTCGCCCATCGTTTCAGATCACGCGTGCCGTAGGCACGGCGCGCATCGGGACGGTTTCTGGCGAATATTCCGCCATTCTCCTCGATGACAGTCGCCAGATGAGGCTTGATTTCAACCAGATGTCTTGAGGACAGCTCCTCCAACGTATCCAGCCCGAGATATGACCACGGCGATCCGATGGAGAAGAAATATTCGACAGTTTTGGGCACTTTCGATCCTTCAGTTACAGGGAAACAATATTCGGCTCAGTTGAACTTCGGCAGTCCCGGCGGGTTTGTTTCGGATCGGGGAAGCGCTTCTTCATCCAGCTGCCAGCGCTCGAGAATTCTGGCATAGGCTCCATCCTCAATCAGACCATTGGTAGCTACCGTCAGTGCATCGGCCAGACCGCTCCCCTTGCGGGTTGTGATCGCGACATCGGAACGATCCGGCCAACCTGCGCTCAATGTTCCGACCCGCTTGATATTCTTGTCACGCGCTGCAATGAAAACGAGCTGCGCATGAGGCTGCACAATCACGTCGGCCCGTCCTGACCGGAGCGCAAGCAGGCTTGCGGCTTCATCGTCGTAATATTGCAATTCAATCGGTTTCAGACCGGCGGCAACGTTTTCCTCGCTCCATTTGACGAGAATGCGCTCCTGATTTGTCCCCGCACCTACAATGATGCGCAAACCCGCAGCATCCTTCGGTTCCTTAATAGAGGTGACCGGACTGTCCGACTTGACGAAGAACCCGTGCAGACCCTGGCGATAAGTCGAAAAGTCGAATTTTTCCTTGCGTTCCTCGGTCACGCCAACGTTTGAAATGACGGCATCATACTTGCCGGAAGCCAGCCCCAGCGGCCAGTCGATCCACGCCACCGGAACGAGCTCCAGCTGCAGGCCCAGACTTTCAGCGATCGCAGAAGCATATTCCGGATCGGCGCCGACGACCGTTCGCGCATCAGTGGCATAAGTCGCCAGAGGCGGGCCACCGGGAGCCACGGCCACGGTAAATTTACCCGGCGCAACGAATTTGAAGTCAGCGGGAATGGCTGTGGCCGCCGTCTCATTCTTCTTCGTATGAATACGACCCGGTTGCTCCGGAGAAAGGTCGAAACCGTCTCCTGCCACGGCCGTCAGAACCGGAAATGCCACCCATGCAAGGGCCGCGATCAACAGAGCTCCTGCTCTCATGTAAATTTTCTCCAGTATCACAGAAATATGCGGGTCAGTTCGCGTCCCCTCGAACCGACCCGCCCCTCAACTTTCAACTCACGAGCCGCTCTTCGGCAGTCCCTGCGGGTTGGTTTTGGCTTCGGTGATTGCTTCCGGTCCAAGATTCCAGGTTTCCAGAACCTTCTGATATGCCCCGCTTGCGATCAAATCATTCAGGACATCGGTCAGCGGCTGGGCAAGGCCACTTCCCTTGCGCGTCGTGACGGCAATTTCAGCCGTAATCGGCCAGCCCCCGCTCACAGTGCCGACCAGCTTCGTCTTGCCGTTAATGCCTGCAGAGTAAGCTTGCGTCGCATTTACGCTGAAAACGGCGTCGGCGCGTCCGCTCTGGACGGCGAGATCCTTGACCGCATCATCATCGTAATACTGCACCTCAACGGCTTTCAGACCGGCAGCTACGTTCTGGCGGTCCCATTCCAGCAGGATTTTTTCCTGATTGGTGCCCGCATCTGTGATGACCTTGAGACCGGCAATATCTTTCGGAGACTTGATCTCGCCGATCTCGCTGTCGGATTTCACATAGAAGCCAAGCTCATCCTTGCGATAGGTGGAGAAATCGAATTTCTCCTTACGTTCTTCCGTCACCGTCACATTCGAAATCACTGCATCGAACTTGCCAGAGGAAAGACCCAGCGGCCAGTCAGCCCATGCGACAGAAACCAGTTCCAGCTGGAGGCCCAGACTATCGGCGATGATCTGCGCCAGATCGACGTCGTAACCGATGACGGTCTTGGAATCCGACGCATAGTCATGCAGTGGCAGATGTCCGCTGGTGCTTATGCCGATAGTCAGAACGCCGTCCTTGACGAACTTGAAGTTCCTGATTTCCTTGACACGCTTGGCGATCTTCTCGACGCGCAGCCGGTTCGGCTGTTCCGGGCTGAGATCGAACTTTCCCTCGCTGCGCGCAGCACCGGAACCAAGCAACCCAATAGCGATAACTCCGGCGGTCCAGTAGCCCGCTTTTCTGATAAATGTCATTTCCCGTCTCCTTGTTGTGTCGGTTCTTCCAGCACCGGTTCAAAGAACCTTGGCCAGAAATTCACGTGTGCGCGGATGCTGCGCGTCGTTGAAAATGCGGGATGGCGGACCGGCCTCTACAATCTGCCCGGCTTCCATAAAGACAACCGTGTCGGCAACTTCACGCGCAAAGCCGGTCTCGTGAGTAACGATCACAAGGGTAGTGCCAGTACGGGCAAGTTCCTTGATGACGTCGAGCACCTCACCGACCAGTTCCGGATCAAGCGCCGAAGTCGGTTCGTCGAACAGGATGACCTTCGGACGAAGCGCCAATGCCCGCGCTATCGCCACGCGCTGCTGCTGCCCTCCGGACAATTGACGCGGATAGGCTTCAACCTTGTCACTGAGGCCGACACGCGCCAGCAGATCAAGCGCCAGCCGGACCGCTGCATCCCGCGCAAGACCGCGTACCTGGATCGGCGCTTCGATGATGTTTTCAAGAACTGTCATGTGCGGAAAGAGATTGAAGTTCTGGAACACCATCGCAATATCGGCACGGCGTTTGAGAATGTCCTTTTCCTTCAACTCATAGAGCGTGTCTCCGTCCTGACGATAACCGACCAGCGCGCCATCAACGGAAATGAAGCCTTCATCCACACGCTCCAGATGATTGATCGAGCGCAGCAGCGTGGACTTACCGGAGCCGGACGGGCCGAGAATTGCCGTCACACTGCCTGCCGGAAGGGACAATTCCACATGGTTCAGCACCGTGTTCGGGCCGAAGCGCTTGGAAATATCGTGGATATGAATAGGTGCGCCTGCAGACACTGTGCCGACATCGCGGAAACCCGCGACCGGAACCGTCTTGTGCACTTGTCCCGACAACTCCGAGGTCAGCGGCAAGGAGCGCTTGTAGCGATTGAAGAATGCCTGGAATGGCAGGGGAACCGGATTGCGAACCGCACCCTTGGCGAAATAACGCTCGATATAATACTGCGCCACTGAAAGCACGGTCATGATGACCAGATACCAGACCGTCGCGACCATCAGCAGTGGAATGACTTCCAAATTGCGCCGGTAGATCACCTGAACTGTGTAGAACAGCTCCGGCAAGGCGAGCACATAGACCATGGAAGTGCCCTTGGCGAGACCGATGATCTCGTTGAAACCCGTTGGAAGGATGGAACGCATGGCCTGTGGCAGAACAATTCGCAAGGCTTGACGGTTGCGCGGCAGGCCAAGCGCGGCAGCAGCTTCATGTTGACCCTGATCGACGGAGAGAATGCCGCCGCGTACGATTTCGGCGAAGAAGGCTGACTGGTTGAGGGTCAGGCCGAGAAAGGCAGCTGCAAACGGTGTCAGCAATTGCACCGTCGGGTAATCGAACAATACGCGATCTGTGAAAGGCACACTCAGCGTGATGTTCGCATAGAGGTAACCGAGATTGTTCAGGATAAGCAGCAATACGATCAGCGGTATGGAACGCAACAACCATATATAACCCCAGGAAAGGCCTGAAAGCAGCGGCGACCTCGATACACGGGCTAAGGCCAGCAGCGTGCCGAGAATGGAACCTGATACAGCCGCGAGTGCTGTCAGCAGCAGCGTCCGCCCGAGGCCGACGAGCACCGGTTCGGCAAAGAACCATTCAGCAAAAACGTTCCAGCCCCACTGCGGATTGGTAAAGATCGAATAGAGCACAAGCCCGATCACGAGGGCCGCGAACACACTACCCACAAAGCGTGCTGGATGCTTTGCCGGAACGATCCTGTAGCGCGAATAGTCCTGCTTGCGCTCCACGGGGCGGGTTGCAATCTGCACGTTTGAGAATTCTGTCGTTACTGCCATCTGGTCATTCCTTGGCCTTCAGCCCTGTGATGATGTTCACTGGCTGGCGATATGTTGTCGGTCCGTGATGTGATGATCGTTGCCGCGCCCGAGCGGAGCGACCAGATGGCCGATCTCCTTTTCAAAAGGCAGCGTCTTGTAAATTTCAGGATCCGCACCTGTGTCGAAAAGCGCCGTATAACCATTGTTCAGATAGAGACCGACGGCTTCAGGCTGACGGAAGCCGGTCGTCAGGTAGATGCGGGAATAGCCTTGTCTTGCTGCCTGTTCTTCCAGTTCCACGAGAAGCTTGCGCGCCAGCCCCTGTCGCCGCAGATCCGACCGCGTCCAGATGCGCTTGAACTCCGCAGTACGCGCATCAAAAGCCTTAAAGGCACCGCCGCCGATGGTTTCACCGTCCCGGATCAACAGCACAAAATTACCGCCGGGTGGCGCAAACGCCTCGGGCGGATAGCGGTTCATTTCTGCCGCCGCACCTTCCGCATTGAAATATGTGCCGTAACGACTGTCATATTCATACAGAAGCTCATCGATGAGCGGCTTCGCACGTGGATCAAGAGAACTGGTGTACAGAAAGATATCGCTCATCATCATCATTACCGTCTGTTTTCGTTGAGAAAGGCTTCGGCAAGCTGCACCCAATAGAGGGCAGCTGGCGCGATGATCTGATCGTTGAAGTTGTATTCGGCGCTGTGCAGCGGCGCGCTGTCGCCGTTACCGACGAAGAGATAGCTGCCGGGCTTTGCCTGCAGCATGAAAGCAAAATCCTCGCTGGCAGTGCGTGGCGCAAATGCGCTGTCTAGAGCGTCATCGCCGAAGGCGTCGACTGCAACCTTGCGGGCGAATGCGGTCTCCTCAACCGGATTGATGACAGAAGGAAAGCCCAACCTATAGTCGACCTCCGCAACAGCACCAAAACTTTCAGCCTGAGCGCGAGCAAGCGCCGGGATGCGTATCTGCAATCCGCGCCGCACCTCTTCGCTGTAGGAACGGATCGTCAGTTGCAGTTCCACCGAACCAGGAATGACGTTCGAAGCTTCACCGCCATGAATGGAACCGACCGTGACAACCGCCATTTCACGTGGATCGACATTGCGCGAAACGATGCTCTGCAAGGCGGTAATGAGAGACGCAGCGACGACAATAGGATCGACAGCATTGTGCGGTTCAGCCCCGTGACCACCCTTGCCGACGATCTTGAGGACAGCCTTGTCTACAGATGCCATCGCCGGTCCGGCGACAAACCCGAAACGTCCTGCGGTGACACCCGGCCAGTTGTGCAATCCGAACACCGCATCGGCGGGAAACCGTTCGAAAAGCCCTTCGCTTATCATCTTGCGTGCTCCGGCACCGATTTCTTCTGCCGGTTGAAAAACAAGATCGAGCGTACCGCTGAAATTCCCCGCCTCGGCCAGATATCGCGCAGCCGTAAGCAGGATCGTCGTGTGCCCGTCATGACCGCAAGCGTGCATCACACCTTTGTTTCGGCTGGCATAGGGAAGCCCCGTTGCCTCTTCTATCGGTAGAGCGTCCATATCTGCCCGGATCGCGAGACGGCGCCGACCTTCCCCTCGCACCAAGGTTGCAACCACGCCGGTTCCCGCAACTCCCGTCGTGACGTCATAGCCCCAGGAGGCGAGTTTTGAAGCAATGAGGCAGCTCGTGCGATGCTCGTTGAAGGCAAGCTCCGGATGCTGATGAATGTCATGGCGAAGCGCTATGAATTCATCGAGATGCGCGGCAATGCCTTCTCTGGCGGCATCAAGCCTGTTGCGGGATCGGGAGGTAACATCCATGAAACCGGCTCCTCAGGCTCGCGCAACCTTGTTTACCGGTTGTTCGGCCGCCGACGAATAACGGCTTTCGCGGAACGGCAGCCCCAGATGATCGCGCAGCGTTTCACCGCTCAGTTCCGGGTTGAAATAGCCACGCTCTTCCAGGATCGGCAGTACATATTGGATGAAATCATCGAGACCTTCCGCAATGACGGGAAAGCCGAGAATGAAACCATCGGCGGCTTCGCTTTCCACCCAATCGATCAGTTCATCGGCAATGGCTTTCGCCGTTCCAATAAAGGCGGTGCGGGGTGTCGCGACGTCGAGTGCGATCTCGCGTAATGTGGCGCCGGTTTCCCTTGCCGTCTTCTTGATGCGATCTGTCGTGGCGCGGAAACTGTTCTTGCCGATTTCGCCGAGTTCAGGGAAAGGCTCGTCGAGCGGATAGATGCTGAAATCGTGATGATCGAAGAAGCGACCGAGATAAAGCAGCGCCTCTTCGACCGACACCAGATTACGGATCGCCTGATACTTCGCGTCGGCTTCCTCCTGCGTCCGCCCGACAATCGGGCCAATACCGGGGAAAATTCCTACATCGGAAGAACTGCGCCCCTGTGCAACGGCACTTTGCTTTACCTGCCTGTAGAAAGATCGCACGTCCTCAATCTTGGCACCGTTCGTAAACACCGCATCGGCATGTTTACCGGCAAGCCGGATGCCGGAATCCGACGATCCGGCCTGAAACACCACTGGCTGCCCCTGCCTGGAACGGCTGATATTCAGCGGTCCTTCGACATTGAAAAAACGCCCTTTGTGATTAATGCGACGTAACTTGTTTTTATCGACATAGACGCCGTTTTCGCGATCGCGGACGAAGGCATTGTCATCCCAGGAATCCCAGAGCCCTTTGATGACGTCGAGATATTCGTCCGCGATTTCATAGCGTAGTTCGTGTTCCGGATGCGGGCGCCCGTAATTACGGCCTGACCCTTCGAGTGGGGAGGTAACAGCATTCCAACCGGCGCGTCCGCCAGAAATAAGATCCAGCGAAGCGAACTGGCGCGCGATGGTGAAGGGGTCGCTGTAGGACGTCGATACCGTACCTACCAAACCAATTTTTGAGGTGGAAGCAGCGAGTGCCGAAAGGATCGAGATCGGTTCAAAACGATTGAGGAAATGCGGTATTGACTGTTCATTGACGTAAAGTCCGTCAGCAACAAAGGCGAAGGCGATCCCCGCCGCCTCTGCCTTGCGCGCGGCATTGACGAAGAACTCGAAATTGGTGCTTGCATCGGCGGGTCCACTTGGATGCTTCCATGCGTTCATATGGCCACCGGCCCCCTGCAGCATGACGCCAAACGTGATTTGTTTTCGTTCACTCATGTCTTTTCTCCAAGGAAGAGTTCGACGCCATGCGTCCATCTTGCAGTTCCGGTCGCGCTGCATCCGCACCGAGCAGCTAGACGTTTTCCATGGGGAGCAGCGTAAGCACCCGTCGGCCTGCCGATAAGAAAAGTAATTCTATAATTTTTATATACTTTAAAATTGCAATGCAGCATAAAGCGGCACAATACAGAATATGCTATAGAGTCAATTAGATAGCGTGGTTATGACGTCATTTATTCTTGTCCGTGACAAGCTCAAAAGAAAAATCTGACTGAAAAGAGGTGGATTTTGAGACGTCTGTTCCTTGAGGAAGAATGTTTGGTGGCCCACCATTCAAACATGGATACGAGCTATACCTATATCATCATCGCCCTGCTCCCGTTTCTGCTTTGGAGCGCGATTATCTTCGTATTGTCGGAAGCCGACATCCAAGCCGATTGCCGGGACTCCGAGGATATGAATGACGATCGCCCGAGCGACGATCAGATGGCCGATATCGTGACCATTCCCTACGGTCTAATTTTCCCGCTTTATTATCATACACCGACCGCATCGCGCGAAATCGGTTAAAACAGCCACGATACTGCGACACTCGGCCAGCCACGGTAAGCTATTAATTCTCTCGATTTCATGCAAAGCATTCCGGCGAAACATCGGCGGAGTGGTTATGCTTACGAAGAAGGGCAAATACGGTCTGAAGGCTCTGGCTCATCTCGCCGCACTTGAACCGGGAGAAAGTGCGTTCGTCGCCGATATTGCCACCCAGAACAATATCTCCAAGAAATTTCTCGACGCAATCCTGCTGGAATTGCGCAATGACGGCATTCTGCGGTCGAAGAAAGGGCCCGGTGGCGGTTATAGCCTTTCCAAGCCTGCGTCGGAAATTACCATTGGTCAGGTCGTCCGTGTTCTCGACGGACCACTGGCACCAATCCGTTGCGCCAGCCGCACAGCGTACGAGCCGTGCAACGACTGCGCGGATCATCGCGCCTGTCAGGTACGTCGATCCATGCTGCTGGTGCGCGAAGCAATAGCAGGCGTTCTCGATAGGATGACGCTGGAACAGTTTACCCGCAACGGTGGGTTGGAAGACGACCGCTCTGCGCCCGCTTGGGCGCAGTTAAGCGCCTGATATAGTGTCCAGAAGGCGATAGCCGCCATTGTGATACAGAAGCGGTTCACCGGAACCCGTAACGACTTTCAGAACGCGACCGATCACGATTGCATGCGTATGACGTTCGATCACGTCTTCCACGGCGCAATCAACGGAAGCCAATGCGCCAGCAAGTGCCAGCGCACCGCTTTCTAGTGCATACCATTCAGCATCCGCGTAACGTTCAACGCCCTTGATGCCACCCTTGCCAGCAAAACGATCGGCAATGGACTGATGGCCGGAGGACAGCACATTCACGCAGAAATGGTTATGGCGACTAATCGCCGACCAGACCGATGAACCGCGATTGATATTTACGATAATCGTTGGCGGCTCAACCGAAAGCGCTGTGGCTGACGTCACTGTCGCCCCGGTGCGCCCTTCATCGAAACCCGCCGTGACAACACTCACGCCACCTGCAAGCTGTCTCATAGCTACTTTAAGTTCGCCTGGAGAAACCTCGATATCTTCAGGCTCTTCAACATATTGCGGAATACTCTCGCGGAGATATGTTACCGTTGATCCCATCTCTGTTTATTACTCCAGATTTATCAATCTGCCATACGGTAGCAGCGCTCGGCAAATTGGCCGAGAATGCCATTTCTATAATCGACTGATTTTGTAGAAAATTAGAACCCGCCTCTAAAACGGAAGTAGATGTGCGGCAATGTCACTATGTGCCACTGATTAATGCTCGCAGCAGTTACGCTGAAAAGCCCAAATTACTTACAATTTTGGTTCATTAGAACCGTCTCGAAACTACTCAGAAACAGATCTTGAGATTTGTTTCATGGCTTTATTCCAATCGTAATTGAATTGATCGGAGGGCTAACCTGCCCAAACGACACTGAGTTCTGGTTTCCTTGTGCCAGATGCGGGAAGCAACCGCCCAAAGTCCGTGAGGATTTGCGCATAATCCTCTGCGTGGAATTCATAGGGAAGCTCCAGGCGGAATTCAGACACAAGCGGCAGAACCGGGTCGACTGCGAGCTTTTCGAGAATTTCTTCCGTCGTCCCGACAATATCAGGCAAGAACAGCGTGCGGCGTGGACCATGAGAAAGCCCCGTCCGCTTATCACGTTCAGCCGCAAATTCCGCATAACGACGACGCGCATCCGGGCTGGCGCCATCTGTAGGCAATATTACACGCCCAAGTGCGACGCGCGGCGCACGTTCATGCGCCCATTCCTGACGGAAACGTTCAATCAATGCTTTCTGCGCAGTCAGAAAACTGTCGGTGTTTTCACCGCTGACAATATTTCCAGTCAAAAGATTAAAGCCGGCTTGCCCCGCCCATTTGGCAGAATTTTGCGAACCCCCGCCATACCACAGGCGTTCGGTCAGCCCTTCCGCAAACGGTCTCAAACGCGGGATTTGGGCACCAGCGGCATTGCCTGCCTCCGTCTTGCCGGACAGTGGCTCTGAACGTAGGGCACGCGCCAGTTTTTCAGCCCGTGAGTGACTGTAATCTGCAATTGGAACGGCATCGACAAAGTCCGCGATCAGATGAGCGAAGGGCGGTTCGCCGACTGAAACACCAACATTCAGCCTGCCATTCGAAAGCAGATCGACCGTCGCCAGATCCTCAGCCAGACGAAACGGATTTTCATAGCCAAGCTGAATAACCGCGGTGCCAAGACCGATCCGTTTTGTCCGCTGCGAAGCTGCTGCGAGAAAGGTGGCGGCGGATGAAATACCGCGCTCCAGATGGCGCTGCCGCACCCATGCACTGTCGTATCCCAGCCGCTCTCCATGCTCGAAAAGCTGCAATGTATCCTCTAAACCCTTCGCGGGATCATTTTCGCGATGACTGCCAGGAATGAGGAAGGCAAAATGTCCAATGTGTGAAAGGGGCATGGTTTGTTTCCCTGCTCATGCAGCGGCTTCGCGATAGCTTTGAAGCCGCGCCAGAATGTTTGCTTCCTGCGCCGCCGTGCGCTCCTGCACACGCTGGGTTGCTTCTTCGAAGGAGGCAGATGCTGGATAAAGTGGCGAGGAGATCTGCTGGCCCAATTTGGTGCCAATGTGCTTTTCAAAGGGCAGTGAGCGATATTGCAGAACATCGACGGATGTATCGAAAAGCGGACGATAGCCGAGTGCGATGTAGAGCGCAGTTGCTTCTGGTTGGCGGAAGCCCGTAGACAGATAAGCGCGCGTATAGCCCAGATTGCCCGCACTTTCTTCGAGCGCCAGCACAATGCGGCGCGCCAGCCCCTGCCTGCGCAAATGCGACGCGGTCCAGATACGTTTGAGCTCCACGGTTTCATCGTCGTGGCTCATATAGGCGCCACCGGCAATGGTTTCCCCATCGCGTTGAAGCAACAGGAATCCGCCAAGCGGCGGCGCAAATGCGTCCGTGGGGTAACGCAGAATTTCTGCGCGCGCGCCACCGGATCGGTCCAGATCGGCATAACGAAGATCATATTCGTGAGCCAGGCCATCGACAAGGGGCTGCGCTGCCGGATCCAAAAGAGAGGACTGTACAATAATATCAACCATGGAAAGCCTCCGCTGAACAAATGCTGCCCGACTTTGTTGAGTGGGTGCAAAAAGCCGCCATCGAACAGTATCTTCCTTTAACGGTGCCTCTTTGTTTGCAGGTTTGCACGGCATGAACGTTTAATGAGCGTGCAAATATTGGAAGATCGTTGCTCGATTAATATTCTACAAAAAACATAGATTACTCCTCATCAAATTGTTGATGAGGATGAAATGCCCTACGCGCTCAGTTTTCTCGATAAAAGTCCCATTCATGACGGCGAAGCGGCTCAAACGGCACTGGCCCGCACGATAAGGCTTGCGCAGAAAGCAGAAACCGCAGGTTTTCATCGCTTCTGGGTGGCTGAACATCACAACTCACCAGAGCTCGCCAGTTCATCACCGGAAGTGTTGATCAGCTTTTTGCTGGCACATACCAAACATATTCGAATTGGTTCAGGCGGCGTTATGCTGCAGCATTACAGCACCTACAAGGTCGCAGAAAATTTCAATCTCCTGTCTTCACTGGCGCCCGGACGTGTCGATCTGGGTGTGGGCAAAGCCCCTGGGGGACTGCCGCTTTCAACCCGTGCCTTGCAGGGCGCCTATGCCCCTGATCGGAAACCATCCTTCAATGAGCAACTGATTGAGTTAGATAAATTTCTCGACCAAAGCCCGGAAAATACCGCCGACCGGAACGGCCTTGCCGCTTATCCGGTTCCGCCACAAAAACCTGAACGTTTCCTGCTGGGTGCGAGCGTCGAAAGTGCTGAGCTTGCCGCACGTCTCAACTGGGACTTCGTCTATGCCGGTCATATTCAGGGTGACCCGACAGCCATAAAGGAAGCCGTTGACGCCTATCAGGCAATCACAAACCGTCCTGCCATTTTAGCTGTCGGCGTAATCGTTGCGGAAAGCGATGCCGAGGCAGAGAGGCTTGCAGTTGATATTCGGCGCTTCCGTGTTGCAGCCGAAGGTTTGCAGCCGGTCAACGTCGGCAGCCACGAACAAGCGCTCGAATATGTAAGGCAGGCAGGCGCCACGCAATACACGATTGAAGAACGCACGCCACGTGTAATCCGTGGCACGGCCATCCACGTTCACACTGAGCTTCAACGCCTGCACCGTGAGTTTGGCATCGCTGAGTTTGTCATCGACTGCCCGGTTTCCGAAGGAAGCCATCGGCTCAAAACGATCGAACTTCTCGCCGAAGCGCGCCCGGCCATAGCGGCATAACTCTGCCACTTTCCCGACACCGGATGATGGTTACGCATCGGTTGACGCTATGGGAGAATAGGCAGCGAGTTCACCAAAATCTGCTTATTTGCTCATTCATTATCGGGCATGCCGTTCTGCTTGAGTTCGGCAAACTTGATAGCCATCGTTGGGTTACCGCGCGTGAGCCGCTTGACTGTCAGGTCCTCTGCCTTGTCGTTTGCAAGCCGCAAGTTATTGGCAGACTTATGAAGCGCTTCCTTCGTTTTCTCCAGATCCTTGATGGCCTCGTCGATGCGTTTGACTGCTTCCTCAAAGCCATCTGAAGCCAGACGCCAATTACGCCCGAATGCGGCTTTAAAGTCATCAAGCTGGGATTCGAAGTTTGTTATGTCGACATTTTGCGCCTTCACCAGTGCCAGCTCATTCTTGTAGTGGAGCGAGTTCATCGCCGCATTGCGCAGCAGCGTGATGATCGGGATGAAAAACTGCGGTCGGACGACGTACATTTTCGGATAGCGGTGGGATACGTCAATGATCCCGGTGTTGTAGAGCTCATTCTCGGGCTCAAGCAACGAGACCAGAACGGCGTATTCACAGCCTTTCGCGCTCCGGTCCTTGTCTAATTCTTTGAGAAAGTCTTCGTTCTTCTTCTTGGTAGCCGTCTCGTCATTTTCGTTCTTCATCTCGAACATGATCGAGACGATTTCAGAACCTGCATCGTCCATGTCGCGGAAGATGAAGTCGCCCTTGCTACCGTTGCGCGCGTCGTTATCCTTCTCAAAATACGCACGGGGGAAAGCCGTCGCACGAATGCGGTCAAACTCGATTGAGCAGTGCTGTTCCAGCGTCTCGCCGATCATTTTTGTCGATAGTTTCGCTTTCATATCCCTCAGACGCTCGATTGCATCGTTGCGATCCTTCAGCTGCGTTTCGTACTTGTCCCTGAGTGCAGTTTCAGCAAGCTGTTTTTCGAGCGTGATCCGAGCAAGCCCATTCTTCAGTTCGTCACGCTCTTTCTCAACCGTATTGACGGCTTCGGTGACCGCGAGCTTCTGCGAAAGCTCCCCTGCATCGAGCCTGGCCTTCAGGCTCTGGATCTCCGCGTCTTTAGTGGTGGCTGCTTTCTGTAGTTCGGCAATAAGCTTCGCCTCGGCCAGTTTTGATGCAGCCTCCTGCTCCCGTCTTGCTTTCTCAAGCTCATGCAAAAGAGTATCGCGTTGTTTTTCGACAGCACTCAGCGCCTCAGCAACTGCGAGTTTCTGCGTGACTTCACCGGATTCAAGTCTTGCCCTCAGTTCCTGGATTTCAGAATCCTTGGCTGCGGCAGTCTTCTGCAATTCATTGGCAATTTTAGCCTGTGCAAGCTCAACAGCGTTACGCTTGTCCTGATCAGCCAACTCCAAGCGCTCATGCAGCTGCTTCTCGAAATCACTGTCACGCACCTGCTTCAGGATATCGGCATAGCCCGTCTCATCGATCTTGAATGCCTTGTTGCAATGCGGGCAGATGATTTCATGCATGATTATTTCCATTAGCCTTGGCCAGACGCTCTTGGAGAAACTCCTGGAGCTGCTATTGATCCGTCATCTTGTGAACGATCACTGTCTACGCGGTCAAGGTCATTTACGGTTGCTTAACCAGGCCTGCGGTCTAGCGAACCGAAGAACCCGGCTGAAATCAGCCACGCTACAACATGAAGCAGTGCTCGCCGACTGACAGCACAGATGACCGATTGATGGTCAAACGGCTGTACCAACGAATGGATAGCGCATCCGGCTTGCTTGTAATTTCAGCTATCGGCTTTAAACCAATAAATACGTCGTGGCCTGCGGGTCGAAGCCAACAATACGCTTACCTTCATCGAAGGCAGTCAGCAGCTGTTCGCGAAGCGACAACCTTGCATTCATTGCCGCCGCCGGATCAATTGCAAGCAGGCGATCGATATCGCCCGGTATTTTCACGCGTCGAGCATCTGCAGGAAACTCAAGTTTCTGGCCTCGAGATCGAGCTTCTACACGCAGATCGTCCAATTGCCAGTCAGCCACGATCCGGTCCGAAGGCAACCCAGAATTGATGCCGACCATAGGGCCGTAATAGTCGATATGATAAGTGGACGATGTGGCCCCGAGGCTCGCAATGTTCAGACTGGCATTGACCGCCCGGATCGGATCATAGGTCCAGCGTACATGCGTAATGCCTCTCGCAAGGCACCAATCGCGCTGAAACCACTTCATCCGCGCGCCAAGTTTCAAGCCTCTTGCTTCCGGAAGAACCGCCAGACGGTGAGAATGCTGAACACCCGGCGTTGCACTTGGGAAACCAAAGATGAAACCTATCATCTTCCCACCATCGAACGCTCCGGCGACAAGGCCGCCTTCGTGTTGGATGGCGAGCAACAGGTCTGAGGCATCGACAGGATCGTCGTCTCCCCACACCAGCCGCTGAACAGTCTCCGAATCCTTCATCTCGTCGAGAGAGGCGAGCTCGCGGACCAATATTTCGCTCATGCGACGAAATCCTCGCGATGGCTGGTGACCGTATCGAGAAATGCATAATCCAAGGTCACACCGATACCCGGGCCGTTCTTGGGAACGGCCATTCGCCCATTTTCGGCTTCCAGCGGCTCGTTGACAATATCGCGCGGGAAGTAGCGGCTGGCGGACGATGTGTCCCCCGGCTTGGTGAAATTCGGCAGTGTGGACAGGTGAATATTGTGCGCCCGACCAATGCCAGCTTCAAGCATCCCGCCGCACCATACAGGTACATCAAAGGCTGCGCAGACATCGTGAATTGCGCGTGATGCACTATGTCCACCGACGCGACCCACTTTGATATTAATGACACGGCAAGCTCTTGCGACAAGCGCCTTGCGCGCATCCACCGAAGACCGGATGCTCTCATCCAGGCAGATGGCAGTCAGCAGCTTTTCCTGCACATGGACATGATCGGTAATGTCATCGAAAGCCAGCGGCTGTTCGATGTAATCGAGTGCGAAAGCATCCATCGCTTTCAGAAGCGGCAAGTCGGAAAGCCGGTAGTCTGTATTGGCATCAACCGTCAGCTTGGCTTCCGGGAAGCGCTCACGCACCGCCTGAATCATAGCGAGATCATGACCGCGCTTGATCTTCAGCTTAACGCGCTTGTAACCGGCATCGAGCGAGGCAGCGACCCGGTCAATCGTCGTTGGAATATCGGCAATGCCAAGGCTGACACCCACGTCGATAGCATCGCGAACGCCACCAAGCGCAACGCTCAATGGTAGGTTCAGTGCTTTTGCCCACAGGTCCCATATCGCCATCTCAACCATGGCTTTGCTCATTCTGTGTCCGCGCCATGGATCGAGAATGGCTGCAAGATCGGCGGGGCCGTTAAAGCGTTTGCCAACAATCTGGGGCAACAGCACATCGCGTAGGAAAGAGAGCGAACCGGAGATGGTCTCCTCCAGATAATCCGGCAACGGATCCATCACGCCTTCGGCATAACCTTCCAGGCCTTCAGCCCGCAAGGTGAGGATCGGAATGATCTTTTCAGTCATTGTTCCGGTGGAAATCACGAAAGGCACGAGCAGCGGCAAACGTATGACCCGTATTTCAGCCGCCTCGATTTTTAACCCGGCGAAGATTGGCGCTGCCTGCATAGGACACTCCATCCGTGAGTACAAATGATCAATCTGGTCCAGGAGTTCCACGGTGACGAAACGTCATCCTAATTGTTCCCCTCGACCGAATTAAATTCCCTGTTCGCTGTCAAAAGTCCAATAGTTTCGTCAGCACTCTTACTGATGCTGATCCGACAGTGTGTCCAGGGGGAAAACCGGACGCCGCAGGCGAGCGTAGACCCGTCTCGACAGGTCCGGTGAGCTCAGACCACCAGCATCGGTAACAATGATCTGTGTTGCAATCGGGCCGAACGCCCCTTTGAAATGCTGCATTGATTTTACCGCCAGAACGGATTTTTCCTTCGGCTCGATGCCGACGATACGGAAAATGTTCTGATCAAGCATCTGCATGCGTTCCGACACGATCATAATATCGATCCCCTCCACACGCAGGCACACGGCTTTTCCGGTCGTTCCAGGCAAACCTGTAAACATCGGCCCCTCAAAGACGAAGGTACCGTTGCTGACCGACATGACACGGCCTGTCACAGTCAAAGGACCGCCACCAACAGATGAGTCGGATTTGCCGCCAATCGTCACCGTGACAGTCTCGCCTATCGCCTTGACTGCAATCTCTGCCACCGCTTCAGGATCGAGAAGCGCGCCTGCGGCGGCATTCGTCACACCAGCCTGAAGCATCGCTGCAATGAGCGCGGTGCAATCGCTATAGGCCCCCGAGCCGGGATTGTCGGAGAAATCAGCGACGACAATCGTGCCTTCAGCACCCCGGGCCTCCTTCAATTGCCGGATACATTCATCGAGAGGCATCGGCTGCGACCACTGATCCTTATAGGCCCAGATTTCGTCGCACATCTTGTCCGCGACATCGCTAGCGGTTTGTCGGCTAACGCATTTACGATCGAAGGTCACGATCACACTCGGCCCAGCCGCCCAGACATCAGCATCGGTAAACCCGGCATTGACCGCCACATTCAGGATTCCCGGTTGTTGCATCTCACGGCCTGCACTTTCGAGCAGGCGGCACATCGGACCGTTATCTGTCGTGCGACCATCATCACAACCGAGAAGCATTGGTGGGCGCCCAATGGCCAACGCAGGTTCGATTTCCCCTTTCATCGCTTGATCCAGCAACGAACAGGCCTCAACTCCGACCTCACTCATATCGATATGAGGATAAGTCCGGAATGAAACGGCGATCTGCGCCAGATCAGCAAGTTCATCAAAAATATTCGCGTGAAGGTCTAGGGTGATGGCGACCGGAACATCGTATCCGACCACGGACCGGATCTCCCGCAGGAACTGGCTGTCGCCATCCTGATCGGTCTCCGTCACCATGGCACCATGCAGGGCAACAAATATGCCGTCAAAAGATTCGGCTTCTTTCAGCCGTCGCAAGCACTCGCCGGTGATTTCCTGACGCGCAGTTTCAAGCACCGGTCCGTTCGGCTCCGCATGGGCTGCGGTGATATAAACAGGCGTCCAGCCCTTTTCATCCGCGACCTTTATCGCGCCACCGACCTCAGAGCCGGTACCTCGGAAATTGGCTGGAATCTCATCGCCCTTGAAATAATGCGACGCCCGAAAATCGCTGATGCTCGTGCGATTTTGCGTGAAGGTATTACTTTCATTGATGAGTTCGATGATCGCAACACGATAGGACACGGATCGACCTTTCTTTTGTCGGCGAAGACCACTCTGTGTTGGTCGAAACGAAATGGCTGAGGCCTGACTATGCCACACGCAGTGAGCACCTGATCTGATGTGGTGTCTCAAATCAGGCACTCTGTATGTGAGGGTGGAGCGAACTACTTCGCGAAGATTTCGCTCGCGAATTTCGGCTTTTCCCTGATGTCGAAATCAAAGTACTTGGCACTGATCTTGTCGTAGCTACCGTCCTGGATGATCTCCGCAAGCGCCTTGTTGACGCGCGTGCGCAGTTCTTCGTCATCCTTGCGGAAGGCCATTCCGGCACCCAGGGTTCCATCTAGAAGGAACTCATTGCCGACAAATTCGCAGCAATCCGCACCCTTCTTAATCCAGTCGCTGAGCGCGAATTTGGATTCCAGCAAGAGGTCAATGCGGCCGTTCTCGATATCCAGGAAGGCTTCTTCCAGTGTCGGATAGAGCTTCACCTCATTATCCGGGAAAAAGCGCTGCAAAGCATCGACGGCGATGGAGCCCGTCTGGGTGCCTATGACCTTGCCCTTGGCACTTTCAGGCGTCACATCCTTCAAGCCAAGCTCCTTCAAAGCGACAAACCGCATGGTGTTGTAGTAATACGGATCGGAGAAGCTGACCTGCTGCATACGCGATTCAGTAATAGCCATCGAAGAAGCCATGATGTCGAACTTCTTTGACTGAAGCGCCGGAATAATTCCGCTCCACTCATTGGCGCTCCATACGCAATCAGCTTTCAGTTTTTCACAGATCGCATTGCCGACATCGATATCAAAACCTTTGAGCTGCCCGCTCGGATCCAGATAATTGAAAGGGGCATAGGCACCTTCGGCTCCCATGCGGATTTCTTCGGCATGGGCTGGAAGGGCACCACATACGGCGATAAAGGCGGCAACAATTCCCATTTTAGCTTGCTTAAGCACGTTTCGTTCTCCTGTTATATGCCCTTACCGGCTTCGTCGCCTGCGCGCTGTCATCCATGATCAGGAACAGCAGAGCTCAAACACCCAGGGGCAGTTTTTATTGATTGACGATTATGCTTGTGCCGTGGGTCGATCAATGCAAAAGATCTATTCAATGGTATTAGAAAAATTCATAATGTTATGACGTCAAGGGCGAAGCGGCGAAAACTCCCAAGCTTGAGAGCCTTAAGGGCTTTTGAGGCCGTTTCGCATTGCCAAAGCTTCACTGCCGCCGCAGAAGAGCTTGCAGTCAGTCAGGGCGCTGTGAGCCATCAAATCAAGCTTCTGGAACAGGCTTTGGGTTGTCAGTTGCTTATTCGCGGCTCGCGCGGTGTATCCGTTACCGCGGAAGGTGCGCTGCTGCTGGAGGTTTGTGCTCGGGCATTTGATGAAATCGGTGCAGTTACGACGCTGATCGGACAGGACAACAAGACCCAAATTCTCCGGGTTCGCGCCGGTCCTTTTTTCGCAATGGAAGTGATCGCAAGCAGGATCGCTGGATTCTTGAAGCAAAATCCAGGCATTCAGCTCCACCTGAATAATCTCGATATAGATTCCATCGCTCAGGATAGAGAAGACGCACAGATAAAGTATTGTCTGCATCCGCCTGCAGGCATGTACAACATCGAACTTCTAAAAGAAAAACTGGTACCTGTCTGCAGCTCCTCACTTCTGGCCAATGTGACAAATCCAGAAGATCTTCTCGTGAATCCTGACATTCCTCGCTTACATTATCGGGACGTAAACGACTGGAAAAGATGGATATCTCACCACGGATTTGATGATTTAACCGCCAATTCAAACCTCTTTTTTGACGATCAACACACATTGTTGGCGGCTGCTCGTTCCGGACAGGGCATTGGTTTTTCTCATCGGCCTCTGGTCGAAAACGACGTGCAGCGCGGAAGCCTCTGCATCGTGTCCGAGCGATATTTCGAGCCCAAGGAATCCTACAAGTTTATATGCAGCCACGAAAACATTGCCTCCAACCCGGCGTTGCAGCTCTTCCGCGACTGGCTTGTCAAAGAGGTTTCGACCATCTGTTAGGTTCAGACAGTTATCCCAGATGGAGGAGGTAGCGGATTCACGCTTGTCCAGCGGCAGTCGTTTACGATCTGCTGACGCAGATATGCATCCCGAACCGCTGCTCGTTCGCAATTGCAAGGCCGCCGCCACTATGCGTGGCGGCCGTTTGGTCATGCTCAGAGGTTTTCCTTGTAGAATGGAATCAGCTTCGCCAATGCCTTTCCGACCGGTTCCGGCTTGTCGTAAAGATCGTAGTGCGACCAACCCTCGACGACGACCAGTTCCTTCTTCTTCGAGGCTGCGCGTTCGATTATCTCGCAGCCATCACGGTACGCACCAAAAGCGCCGACCTGATCACCGACCACTATGCAGAGAGGTTGTGTCAACAAAACTTCAGCGAGGTGGAATGCGTCCCAGCCAACTGCCGCCGCCTGATGCGACAGGAGCGAGCGGTTCAGACCGTTCGGCTTCTGGCCACGCGGCGTGCGGTAATATTCGGTCGCTTCCAGCGGGTCACGGTCGGTAACACCGGCAGCACGGGCTTCCTCGACAGAATTGGCCAACAAATTATCGACGTGGAGAGATCCGCCGCGAGCCTCGGCGGTCCGTTGCTTGGCCATTGCCTCCAGAGCACCGATTGGGTTGAGGCCGGTGAAGTTGCCCCGCATCAGGCGACCATAGTTCGCGCCGGTAACAGTGCCCACTGCCTTGATGCGGCGCTCGGTCATAGCAGCGTTGATCGAGTAACCACCACCACCGCAGATGCCGAGGACGCCGATGCGATCCTCGTCGACATAGGGAAGCCTCACCAGATAATCGGCGACATGACGAAAGTCCTCCACGCGCAATGTCGGGTCTTCGATGAAACGCGGCTCACCGCCGCTGGCACCCTGGAAGCTCGCATCGAAGGCGATGACGACAAAACCTTCCTTGGCGAGAGCAACACCATAGACGTTGCCCGAGGTTTGATCCTTGCAGCTTCCGATAGGGTGCGCGCTGATGATAGCCGGATATTTTTTCGACTTGTCAAAGTTTGGCGGGAAATGGATATCGGCGGCAATATCCCAATACATATCGTGATTACGGATTTTCACGGTTTCCATGATGGGTTCTCCTTGATTTCGGTATTATGAGGCATTTCATCTGCTGATGGGCTGGCGCTTTCACATGAAGGCCGGCTTGTCGCCATTGCTGTTGGGCTTATTCACGCCGATGTTACGATCACCGAGTGCGCCCGGCGCTTGAAGCAATTCAACGACGAGGGCTGCCACACTCTTCCGGGCGACTTCGGTACCCTTGAACGGCTCGTTTCGCTCGGTAATTTCGTAGTCGACCTCGTCGACATCAGTCAGCCAGGCAGGCCGCAGGATGGCATAGTCCAGCCCCGAAGCTTCAATGGCATCGGCAGCCTTGCGGTAAGGCGGCAGGTATTCACCGATTTCCCGCTTGTTCCATTCGCCAAATTTGCCCGGCACTTCATCATAGATGCCGAGAGTGGTGCAGAAGATCAGCTTGCGAACACCGGTGCCCTGCATAGCATTGATGATGGCATCAGCCTGTGCGTCGACATCACCGGCAAGGTTGGCATAGACCACATTCTGGCCGAGCATCGCTTCCTTCAGTTTGGCAGCGTTGTGAACGTCGCCTTCAATGATGCGGGCATTAACGGCTACGTCGCGGCTCAACTTCCCAGCGTCGCGTTGGAACAGGGTCAGTTCGGCATCGTTGCGACTGACAAGCATGTCGACGACATACCGGGCAATCTGCCCGCTCGCACCAAGGATCAGGATTTTGACCACATTATCCTCCCTGCAGTTTATTGCGTGGAATTAAATATAAGCCGGTATACGGCAAGGAAAAATAGGGGTACTCTTCAATGAATTTGAAGCAGTAGTTCATAATGAGCGCACATGGACCGCAATCTCCTTCCTGCCCTCGCCGCTTTCGCGGAAGTCGCCCGCGAAGGAAGCTACACGCGCGCCGCCGGCCGGATTGGCATTTCTCCGTCGGGTCTGTCGCAAGCAATCAGAACCCTGGAACAACAGCTTGGCGTGCGTCTGCTCAACCGGTCGACACGTTCGGTGTCACTGACGGATGACGGCAGGAAGCTGCTGTCTCAGGTCGAGCCAGGGCTGGCAATGATCTCGCATGCGGTGGTCGCGGTTGGCGAAGCACGCGATAAGCCGAGTGGTGAGATCCGGCTGAATGCGCCGCGCGTCGTCGCGCATCATTTCATCGAACCACATCTGGGTGAGTTCGCGCGCAGATATCCTGAAGTGCGTGTTGAACTGTTCGTTGATGATGGATTGGGAGACATTGTGCGGGAAGGCTGCGATGCGGGCATTCGTCTGCGCGAAAGCGTGACAGACACGATGGTTGCCGTACCGATCACGCTTCCTGTTTCGCTGGCTATCGTCGGTTCGCCAGCTTATTTCGCAGCCAATCCACCCCCGAAACGGTTCGAGGATCTGGCAGACCATAATTGCCTCGGCTTTCGCCAAACCAGCAGCGGGACCGTTTTCCGCTGGGAACTGACGGATCCCCGCTCGGGCGAAGAGCAGCTGTTTCAGCCTTTCGGAACATTTGCCACCAATAGCGACGACGTCATGTTGAGCGCCGCACTCCAAGGTGTCGGTTTGGTAATGCACCTGGACTTTGCTGTCCGTCAGCATCTGGCCTCAGGCGCATTGGTGCGGGTGATGGAGGAGTGGTGCCTGCCTTTCGAGGGCTTCAATCTCTATGTATCATCGCGCGAGCAAATGCCGGCCAAACTACGCGCCTTCGTCGATTTCCTCGTCGAGAAGCGGCGGCAGCTGGAACCATAACCAGCTTGGTGTCAGTCGGCTTTTCAGCAAGAAGCGCGTCGCCTCGCCCCCAAACCCTCCGTTCCTCCCTATCCGATCTCGGCTTTCGGGTGAATGTCAAAGCCATCGAGCTCGAAATGAAGGCGCAAAACAGACGCCGACTTAATCAATAGTATTCCATCCCATGCGTCGCCAGCCCAACTGTTTCAGGCCAATATTGTCGAGCTGTTGATCACAATAAGCGCCCCGGCAGGTTTGATCTGAAAAACAGAACCCGACGATGCGTAACCAAGTGGTTTAGCGCGATGCCAGGTTCTGCCAACATTTCCTTCAGATTGTGAAGGGCCGATCAGCTGATAAAGAGCCGGAGGACCAGAGTCTTCGTCATGGGCAGAACTTTATCAGCCATTCGCTGATCTTCTTATGTGTTTGCCGAAACAAAAGCCGACATGCTGGTGATCAGCAGCATACCGACAGTTGCGCCTGCATCCTGAAGACCGATGGTCTTTTCCTGAAAAGCTGCGGCCTTGCCGTGCTGGGCAACCATCGTTTTAGTCGCTTCAAGCGCATCTTCGGCGGCCTTGGCCGCAGCTGCAAGCGCATCTGCCAGTGAGGCACCAGCTGCAGCTTGTGCTTCAAGCGTTACGGCGATTGGATCAAGCACATCGAGAAGCGTCTTGTCACCAACCTTTGCCTTGCCACGCTCGGCAATGCCATCGCGATAGGCACGCCAGAAGGCGGCAATCTCTGCAGTGCCCAACTCGTCGATACCATCGCAGGCCTTGCTTGCACGCAGGAAGCCCGTTGCGGTCAGCGTACCCATGGTCGATGGCGCAACGCGCGCCATGGTGGCGCCAGCTGTGCGCAGAAGCTTGGCGATGCCTGCAGCTTCACCTTCCGCATGGACAGCTTCTGAAGCTGCTGCAAAGGCTTTGCTCATGGTGATGCCAAGGTCACTATCGCCAACCTTGCCGTCCAGCGCGATAAGGAATTCGCGCTGTTCTGCAAAAAGCTGCTTCCAGCTGTCGAAGAGATTGATCAAATCAGATGCTTTAATGACGTTCATGACTGCACCTCAACCCGCAAAATGCTTGAAGAATGGGGTATTAGCGGAAGCGGCAACCAGCGGTTCCAATTCGTCATCGAGATGCAGCACGGAAACTGACGCGCCAGCCATTTCCATGGAAGTGGCAAACTCGCCGATCCAGACATGCTTGACCTTGACGCCACGCTCATCAAACAGCTGGGAAACTCTGCGGAACATGATGTAAAGCTCTTCAAGCGGCGTGCCGCCAAGACCATTGACCAGCACGGCTACTTCATCGCCCTTGGCATAGGTCTGCTCGGCGAAAATACGTTCCATCAGTTCGTCGATGACTGCATCTGCGCTGGCAAGCTTCTTGCGGCTGATGCCCGGTTCGCCATGGATGCCCATGCCGATTTCCATTTCATCTTCGCCGATGGAGAAGGTGGCGTGACCGATCTCCGGCACAACGCAGCTGGAAAGTGCAACGCCCATGGTGCGGGTGCGCAGGCGTGCCTTATCGGCAAGGCGTGTTACTTCATCAAGCGACAGACCGTTGGCTGCTGCTGCACCGGCTGCTTTGTAGACAAAGAAGATACCAGCGACACCGCGACGCTTGTGTTCTTCACCGACAACCGAGGACGCCACATCATCATTGCCGACAACCTGTTTGACGGCGATGCCATCGAGATCGGCAAGTTCTGCGGCCATATCGAAATTGATAATGTCGCCACTGTAATTGCCATAGATGTAGAGAACGCCAGCGCCCTGATCGATAGCCTTGGTGACCTGATACATCTGTTCCGAGCTTGGCGACTGGAAGACGCCGCCGACAGCTGCGCCATCGATCATGCCTTCACCGATATAGCCCAAGAACAGCGGCAGGTGGCCGGAGCCGCCGCCTGTTGCAATGCCGACCTTGCCGGATTTGGTATTGGCTGTGACCATGCAACGCTTGTCGTTGTCGACAAAGGTAAGCTCGGGATGCGCCCGATAGATGCCTTCGAGCATCTCATCCACGAAATTGACGGGATCGTTCAGGAATTTCTTCATGATTTCCTCTTGAGAGTATCGGGTTATTTCTTGCGTTGGCGGGTGACGAAGAAGGCGGCAGCCAGCAGGATGAAGCAGCCGACGACGAGACGCTGCCATGTGCTGGGGATGCCGACGAGCACCAGAACACTGTTGATGACGGTGATGAGCAGCACACCGAGAAGGGTGCCGAAGACTGTGCCGGTGCCGCCGGTGATGCGTGCACCACCCAGAACCACAGCGGCGATGACCGCGATTTCGGTTCCGACGAAATCGAACGGGCTCGACTGGCGATTGGCGCAGACATGGATGATGCCTGCAAGTCCGGCCAGACCACCTGCATAGCCGAACAGGAAGATATGGATGGTGCGCAGGTTGTAGCCGAGGCGGCTTGCGATCTGGCTGTTACCACCCATCGCAAAAATCGCGCGGCCCATCAAAGTGCGGTTCAATATCCACCAGGTCAGGATTGCGGCCGCAGGCAGCACCAGAAAGTAGAATGGCATGGTGATGGTGGCACCGGTCGCCGATTCAAACTGGAACAGCGGCAGGCGACCGAAGGCGCCCATTGTCGGGGGCAGGGACATGATCCAGACCGTGCCGACAAAGGCCAGCAGGAAGCCACGGAAGAGATATTGCGTGCCGATGGTGACGATCAGTGACGGTACGTTGAGGTAATGCACCAGGAGACCATTGAGGACGCCGAGGAAAATACCGCCCGCAATCGCCATCAGAATGATGAAGATGATCGGCAGTTCCGGCAAATAGGCCTGCACCAGAAGCGTCAGCGAATAGACTGTCGTGGCAGCAATCGCCGTAAAGGAAACATCAATGCCACCAGCGGCGAGAATGATGAAGACGCCAAGCGCAAACAGGCCCATCACCACACTGGCACGGCCAATATCGATCAGTGTCGAGGCTTGCAGGAATGCAGGGTTGATGATCGAGACAATCGTGCAGATTGCCACGAGCAGAAAGAAAGTGATCGATTCCGGGCGCCTGCGAATGAAGTCACCCAGTTTGAAGGAGTGGGCGGTCCCCAAGTTATTTTGGCCCACATCCTGTTGATACTGCGACGCACTCATTAGGCAACTTCCTTCTGCGACGACATCATGGCTTGATAAAGCTGATCTTCGGTGGCCTGTGCAGCATCCAGTTCTGCGACGATGCTGCCTGAGTTCATGACGAGAATTCGGTCGGCATTCTGCAGAAGCTCCGGCAGATCATCGCTGACGATGATGAGGCCCATGCCAGCTTCGGCCAGCGCCTGAATTGCGCGGTAAATTGTGTCTTTCGATCCCACATCGACGCCGACGGTCGGGCCGTGCAGCACCAGAAGCTTGGGGCCAATGCTCAGCCAGCGACCGATCAAAACGCGCTGCTGATTGCCGCCCGAAAGCGCGCCAACCGGCAGGTCCAGATTGGTGGTGTTCAGCCGCATCTCTTTCATCAGCGAGGCGGCGATGTTGCGGCCCTGTTTCTGATCGACGATGCCAAGGCTGTTGCAGAGCTTTCTGAAGATCAGAGCGATCTCGTTTTGAAAGATCGATCTATCGAGGAAAAGGCCTTCTGCAAGGCGGTCTTCCGGCACATAGCCAATGCCACGCTCGATGGCTTCCGCCGGGCTTTTAACTTCGGTCTTTTGACCTTCGAGGCGGATTGAACCTCTATCAGCAGGTACAACGCCGGTGATTGCCATGGCCAGCTCGTTGCGTCCGGAATCTGCAAGGCCGGTAATGCCGAGGATTTCACCCTTACGAAGGGTAAAGCCAATGTCCTTGAAGCCCGATGCGGTAAGGCCGTCGAGTTTGAGCAGTTCGGTGTCGCCAGGCTGTGCCGTGCGATAACGCTCAGCGTCGATTTCCCTGCCGATCATCAGCTCGGACAGCTGCTTCTTGGTGTAGTTTTCGATCGGGCCCTGCGCCACGCACTGGCCGTCGCGGAAGACGACTGCATTGCCGCCGATGCGATAGCATTCATCAAGCTTGTGGGTGACGAACAGCACGGCGACGCGTTCTGCGCGCAGGCGTTCGACAACTTCAATCAGATTGTCCACTTCGCGACGGGTCAGCGATGTGGTCGGTTCATCCATGATGACGAGCTTGGCGCGCGTTGCAATGGCGCGGGAAATAGCAACCAGCTGGCGCATGGCAAGCGGCAGCTCGGAAACGATTGTGTTCAGGAAGGCTTTGTCAGTTGGCAGGCCAACCGTGCTCAATGCCCGTTCCGCAGTCTCGCGAAGCTGCGAAAGCTTGACGCTGCGGAACAGTCGGCCATTGCTTTCAACAAGCTGCTCATTCAGCGCTACGTTTTCAGCGACGGTCAGATTGGGGATAAGTGACAGATCCTGATAGACGGTCTCGATACCGGCTGCCAGCGACTGGATCGGGTTCAGCGAAGTATAGGTTTTGCCATCGAGAATGATCTCACCTTCGCTGGGTGCATGTGCGCCGGACATGATCTTGATGACCGTGCTCTTGCCGCAGCCATTTTCACCCAACAGGTGATAGGCCTGGCCAAGATCGATTGTCAGATCAATGCCGCGCAGCGCGTGAACGCCGCCAAACCGCTTATGGATGTTGCGCAGTTCGAGAAAACGATCCGGCGACCGGTCGCTGCTCGTCCCATTCTTCGTCGTAGTTGACACGTTAAATTCCTTTGTCGCCGCACCGCTCGCCAAAGCGATTGGGCTGGCTGTAGGACCGTTGGCTTTCGTTCGCCACGCGCTAATGTCTTGATTTTAGATAGTTCGTTTGGTTCAGGCGCCCGGATGCAACGGGGCATCCGGGCTTTTGACACCACCGCGTGCGGCTGAACGATGTCCGCACACGATGGTCAGTCAGCCTGTAGCAGCGCTCTTAGAAAAGGTGTTCCTTGTAGGTCGCCTTGTCAGCGATAACCATGCCGTTACCGATGACGAGCAGGCCTTCACCGGCACCCTTTTTGACGCTGACCTTGTTATAGCCTTCAACGCCGAGGTCGGTGCCTTCCTTGACTTCCTTCTTTTCGAGCAGAAGCTTGGCAACCGCATTCATAGCCATGCCAGCCTTCTGCGGATCCCAGAAGCCGATTGCTGTGATCGCACCGGATTCCAGCAGATCAGCTGAAGGGTTTGGCAGACCGGTGCCGACCAGGCATACCTTGCCGCTCAGGCCAGCTTCATCGATAGCGCGGCCAACGCCGAGAACGTCGTTACCGGCAGAGGTCTGGAAGCCCTTCAGGTCAGGATGCTTGCGCAGGATTTCCTTGGCCTTTTCATAGGTGCCGTTGGCATCGTCGAAGGATTCGTTGTTCGGATCGACGAGCTGCATGTCAGGATACTTCTTGGCGTTTTCTTCGCCCGAACCAACCCACTGCATGTGCGTGCGACTGCCGAGCGAGCCAACAAAGGTGGTCCACTTGCCGCTCTTGCCCATGCATTCTGCCAGACGCTCATTGAGCGCTGTGCCGTAATCGGCATTATCGAAGGCTTCGACATCGGCCATGGTGTTGACCTGGTTGTCGGCTTCATGGGTCACAACAACGATGCCGCGTTCCATGGCGCGCTTGAAGGTGCCTTCAAGAACAGCTGGGTCCATAGGAACGACTGCAAGTGCGTTAACGCCCTTGGCAACGAGGTCCTGAACGATCTGAAGCTGCTGTGCTGCGTCTGCCGTTGCCGGCCCGCTCTGTGTTGCAACCACATCCGGGTTGGCCTTCTGATAGGCTTCAACGCCTGTGTTCATGCGGTCGAACCAAGGAATACCGCTGATCTTGACGACCGTTGCGATGACCGGCTTTTCCTGTGCGACGAGCGTGCCCGCGCTGCCCGCGACGATCGCTGCACCAATGATGGTTCCGGTGAGCAGTTTTTTCGTTGTTGCTTTCATCATTTCCTCCACACTTACCATCCCCCAAAGTCTATGTTCGGGTGCCTGAGGGTTGAGCACCGATGTTTCCCTTTTGGCGATTGCCGAGGGTAAAGAATCCCGCGATGTCGTATTTTCCGACGGCAAGGAAGGCGAGCAGCAGCAGGCCCCAGGCGAAGTCGCGGACGAAGTTGGAAAGGCCGCCGAAGTTGAGCAGGCTAGACATGAGCTGCAAAGCAATAGCGCTCAGCACCACGCAGATGACACGGCCATAGCCACCTTCAGGCTTCACGCCCGCCATGACGGCGATGAGAATGGCGACCAGCAGATACGAGCTGCCATAGTCGAACTTCACGTTGACGTTGCGCGCTGCAATAATGATGCCTGCAATCGCTGCGAGAAATCCACTCGTGGCATAGGTCGCAATCAACACGCCATTACGCGGGAAACCAGCAAAGACAGCGGCTTTCGGATTGGTGCCCATCAGCATCAGCCAGTAGCCATAAGGTGTGAAGCGCACGACCGCTGCGATCAGCAAGGCTACCGCTATGAAGATCAGGAAGCTGATCGGAACAGCCAAAAACATGTCATTGCCGATGCGCGACAGAAGATCGGGGCTGCCGACCATGACAGCGCGACCACCAGACACAACAACCGCAAGACCCGTAAAAGCCATCTGCGTGCCAAGCGTGCAGAGGATCGGGGTGATGTTGAAGCGCGCAATCAGGATTCCGTTGACGATGCCGCCCGCAAGACCGATCACCAGTGCCAGTCCGATAAAGGCGAGGCTGAAGCCAAGCTGGTTTTCGGCGCTTGAGATAAACATCGAAACGATGACAGCAGAGAGCACACCGGAAAGGTTGGCCAGCGCAATGCCCGAGAGATCGATCCCGCCATTGCCAGCGCACATGGCCAACATGACGCCGATTGCCAGAAGCCCGATCTCAGGCACCTGACCTGCCATGGACTGCAGATTGAACAGGGATAGGAAAGATCCTCCCGAAATATACGCGCCAAGCGCGAGCAATCCGAGATTGATGACAACAAGCATAGCAAGCTGATTGCTTGTCTTCTGCATGGTCTCCTCCTACCACGTTTAGTAAACAAAACTGTTATTCACTAAATAAATGACGAGATGGCATACAGCTGTCAAGCGCAATATCGGCAAATTTCCGTTGCCTGTGGATCGATTTTACCCTAATCGGTTTAATTATCGCTCATATTGTTTACTAAACATATGATTCATATCAGGATGCAAAATCGAACGTTTGCCGTTGAAAAGATGGGGCCTGTTAATTCTTGATCTGAGACCAAAACCGGCAACATATTGAATCTGGTGCCAATTGCGGATTTGAAGTTCCCGAGAGCAGATGCCATACAAATGGCAGATATTCTCGTTCCCGGAGCCTATGTCCTTAACCGAATTCCTATAATCGTGCGGAGCATATGAAAAAGAAAAAGTCTTTTACGATCAGAGACATCGCAGAGACTGCCGGCGTTTCTCCGGCTACGGTTTCGCTTGTGCTCAACGGTAAGGGCGAAATTTCGGGCGAAACGCGTGCACGTGTCCTCGAAGCCGTTTCCAGACTGAACTATGTTCCACGCGCGTCAAAAACTGCGCCAAGCACCGGGGAGACGATCCGCTTTCTCAAGATTGCCAAGCATGGCGAGACGGTCAACCGCGATCACAGTGTTTTTGTCTCGGATTATATTGACGGCATGTCCTCGGAAGCGACGCGCCGAAACTATACGCTGGAAGTGGTAAGTTTCGACGGGCAGCCGATAAGTGCAGTAGCGGAATCGCTTGCCGGTGCGCCAGTGCGCGGTGTGATCGCGCTTGGGACCGAGCTTTCGGCGGCAGATATCCACATGATACAGGGGCTCGGCCTGCCCACAGTCTTCATCGATACCTTTTATGAGGTCATTGAAGCCAATTTCGTCGACATGAACAATGAGGACGCCGTCTTCAAGGTTCTGTCGCGCTTCAAGCAGCTTGGTTTTTCGCGGATCGGTTTTGTCGCCAGTCATACGGAAACGACAAACTTCCGTCTTCGTCGCGATGCGTTTTTCAAGAATATGCAGCGTCTGGACCTGAAGGTTCAGGAGCGCGATATCCTTTCGGTTGAATCGACCTATGAAGGCGCCCATCGCGATACTTGCGCGATGCTGCATTCAGGACTCGATCTGGCCGAGTGCTATTTCTGCACGAACGATATCATCGCCTATGGCTTCATCCGCGCACTGAAGGGCAAGGGTCTTCGTATTCCTGACGATGTTTCGGTGATTGGCTTCGATAATCTGCCGCAAAGCGCCACCATGGAACCGGGTCTCACAACGGTTGACGTATCCAAACGGAAAATCGGAAATCTCGCAGTTACCGTTCTCGACGACCTGATCAATACAGCGGAACCGCAACCGCCGGTAAAGATACTGGTTGGGGCAAACCTGATCCTGCGGGCGAGTGAGACTGCACTTACCCCGAAAGCCGCCAGAAGCCGTGAATTTGGCTAGCGTAAGGAAATGTGCCCGATAGAGCTGGAAAATCATATTATGAAACCGGTGAGTAGCTGGTAAGCAATCCGGGTCCGACAGACCAACTTCAGAAAGACAAAAAATTGTCCAGAAACCCTCCTCGCAATCAGGCCGGTTTTGCAACACGTGCGATCCATGTCGGTCAGGAACCTGACCCTTTGACCGGAGCCGTGATCCCTCCGATCTATCATGCGACGACCTACGTGCAGGATGGCATAGGAGCGAGCAAGGGGTACGACTATACCCGCAGCGGCAATCCGACCAGAAACGGTCTTGAACGCTGTCTTGCCGATCTCGAGGGCGCGGCAGCAGCTTTCGTTTTCCCGAGCGGGCTTGCCGCGGCCGCAACATTGCTGGAGGCGCTTCCGGCCGGTTCGTCGATATTGGCCCATAACGATCTCTACGGTGGTGTCTACCGACTGCTGGCCGATGTCAGACCAGTCACCGCCGCGCACAATGTGAATTTCGTGGATTTTTCCGACGAAGTTGCACTGCGCCAGGCTGTCCTCGACCATAAGCCAGCTCTGCTTTGGTTTGAGACCCCGTCCAATCCAACGCTTCGCATTGTCGATCTGTCGCTGGTTGCTGAACTTGGCAAACAGGCCGGTGCAATTACGGTTTGTGACAGCACCTTCTCATCGCCGGCAGGCCAGCGTCCAATCGATCATGGAATTCATGTGGTTGTACATTCGGCAACGAAGATGCTGAACGGGCATTCGGATCTTTTGGGGGGCGTGGTCGCGGTTTCTGCAAACGCACCCGCCAAGCTTGCCGAACGGGTTGGTTATCTGCAGAACGCCCTCGGCTCGGTCATGTCACCGACAGATTGCGCTCTTCTGCACCGTTCGCTGAAAACCCTGGAAATCCGCAGCATAAGGCAATCGGAAACGGCACTGAAGCTGGCGACCAGTCTCGAACAAAGAGCTGAAGAACTGGGACTGACCAAGGTTGTATATCCTGGCCTTGCCAGCCATCCGCAGCATAAACTGGCCGCTGAACAAATGATCAATTTCGGCTGCGTCATTTCTATCGAGGTTTCCGGGGACCTGACACGCGTCGAACGTATTCTGACTTCGACCCGTTATTTCCACTTTGCAGTCAGCCTCGGAAGCGTGGAAAGTCTCATTCAGCATCCATATTCCCTGACCCACGCGGTTGTGCCTGAAGACCAGAAAAACCACCTGGGAATTGGCGCTCAGCTCATTCGCATCTCGATCGGCCTGGAAGATCCGGAAGATCTGGAAACCGATCTGGTGCAGGCACTCTCAAGCAACCGGTGATCGGCCCCATCTTGAACTTTTGCAACTGAGCCACTGCGCCGGGTGGCTCACACGCTTCTTCGATCGCAAGGAAAATTCCCGCCTTATTTGAGATACAACAAATCCGGTTTGTGACTGTCACTCTAGAATGGCTCGAATGATGATGCGGCTGTCATCATCATGCTTCGAAGCCTGACAGCCACGGAACAATCAGATGTCGGCAGAACCTGTCTCACTATCCCCCGTAATTGATGTTCGCACCATACCGCCCATTTCGCGGCATGCAACGATCTTCTCGATGATCGATTCGCTTGAACCCGGCGAAGCGCTGGAAATCATCAATGATCACGATCCGGTGCCACTGCACCACCAGCTTGAAACCCGCAATCCGGGTGCATTCTCGTGGGTCTACAAGGAAACCGGTCCATTATGGCGGGTCGAAATCGGTCGCCGAAAAGGCCATCATGGTGCTGACCATGAGTGCACCTGCGGCAATCACTGAAGTCTTGTAGGCACAACGTCCAGGACGAACTGAGATGATCGGCGCGACGCTTTCCCGTTGGACCCTATCCTACTTTACCGCTTCGCTGGCTTTCCTTGTCTTTGGACTTGCCTTGATGGCAGGCGGTTTCGGCTTTCCGGGTCATGGAATTCGCGCTGCGGAAACACTGATAGTTGTGCACGCCATCGCTATTGGATGGCTTGCACTGCTCATGAGCGGCGCACTCCTGCAATTTGTGCCGGTTCTCGTGAACAAATCCCTGTGGGGAAGCTGGGCAAGCCTCCCGGCTTTGCTTCTGCTCGTGACAGGCTTGTCCGGCCTGCTCATTGGTTTTGCGGGCATGGCTGGGCTGACGGAGAGCCCGGCATGGTTGCTTCCGGTCTCTGGCATCCTGTTGACCTGCGGATTTTCCACCATTTTCGCCATACTGGGCATGACGCTCTGGCTCGCTCGCCCAATCGCCTTGCCCGCGCGGTTTGTTGCGGCAGGCATCTGCTGCCTTATGACAACAGCTCTGCTTGGCAGTGTTTTCACCTTCGCGCTCTCCGGCTTTACGGAGCAAGCCGTTCTGCTCGATATTGCGGGAGCGGCATTGCCGGTTCACGCAGCGCTTGGTCTCGGTGGCTGGATGACTTTCACAGCTATGGGTGTAAGCTACAGACTACTGACAATGTTCATGTTGTCCCCTGATGCTGCGCGGCAAACAACCAGAATTATCTGGTGGGAAGGCGCTGCTGCCCTGACCATCCTCGCTGTCGGAATTGTCGTTGTCGCCTTGGAAAGGGGATCGGTCGAAATTGCCGTCACGGCGGCTCTCATTCCCGGAATCGCCTGCATTGCGCTCTATATCGTCGATATTCAGACGATCTACCGGCAGCGCAAGCGCAAGACGATAGAATTGAACAGTGCCGCCAGTATTCCAGCCTTCATCGCGCTAGGGCTCTCGCTTCTTCTGGCAATTGCCCTGTTCTGGACAGGCACTACCGATGCGATGATTGCAGCCCTCGTCTATCTGTTCGCCTTCGGTTGGCTGACCGGCCTCAGCCTTGCCCAGCTATACAAGATCGTGCCGTTCCTGACCTGGCTCGAATGTTATGGTCCTGTCATGGGCAGGGCACCGACGCCGCGTGTGCAGGATATGGTCAGCGAGCGCCGCGCACGTCAGTGGTTCTCTCTTTATTATACTGGCGTTGCCGTCGCGACGCTGGCTTTGATTGCCGAATATCCAACCGTGTTTCGTTTGGCCATTACGTTGAATCTCATGGCGATCCTTGCATTGATCGTGCACTTCTTCCGCGCCCGGCGGCTTCTCGATGTACCGCACGGCCTACGCCTGCCAAAAGGGGCAACCCTGCCACATCTCATCTATGCCGGTGAACCAATTCTCAGGAGATCGAAATGACACTCTCAGTTCAGGACATCACGCATCATGTGCTGGACGTGCGCCCTCTGATCAAGGGCGGCGTGGAACCGTTCAATGCCATCATGGAAGCAGTTGACGGTCTTTTGCCGGGACAAAGCCTCCTGCTGATCGCCCCGTTCAAACCCGCCCCGCTTTTCAGTGTCATGGAGCGAAAAGGCTTTTCCGCAAAAGCGGAGCCGCTGGAGGATGGCGACTGGCAAGTCCTGTTCAGTCCGGCGATGGACGCCGCGCCTGAACTGCGGTTCTCGGACAATGTCGGTTCACCGGATGTCTGGCCTGAACCATCACGCTATCTCGATTGTTCGGACATGCAGCCGCCGGAACCAATGGTGCGCATTCTTGCGGAAGTGGAAGAGATGCCTGCAGGCGCGGTTCTGTTCGCCCTGCTGCACCGCGAACCTTTATTCCTCTTTCCCGAACTCGAAAACCGTGGTCACGAATGGGTCGGCAATTTCGATGAGACCGGCACCGCCTATCGTATAATGATCCGTGTTGGAGATGCGAGGTAGTCGTCATGCAACACACGGTACATGACCAGCTGGAGAGGCAGATCATCGAACATCTGCGTCTGGTGCTCGATCCCGAACTTGGGTTCAACCTCGTTGACCTTGGCATGATCTACAGTATCGACATTGGTGATGGCGGAACTGTCGATATCAGTATGACGACGACAACGCCCGGTTGCCCGGCTGCGGGTTATCTGACTGATGCCGTTCGTGCGAGCGCCGAATCTGTCGAAGGGGTTCATGCAGTCAATGTCGAACTGACCTACGAGCCGGAGTGGATTCCGGAGATGGCGATGCCTGAAGTACAAGCGCGATTTGGAGATTAATCTCCCGACGCATATCCGCATCATCGAAACCAGCGAACAGAGCCAATCTGTTCGCTGGTTTCACTTTTGGCCAAACCCCTTCGGCTGAGCCTTTGTTCCAGCGCAAATAAAGCGGGACAGACGTCAATCAGCCAGCTTAAGTCATTGATATTAAATATCTAATATTACCCAATTTTTTGTATCACCTTGATCGCAGTCAAGGAACATCGAAGTGCCTCTTCCTATAGTTGGCATGACAGAGCAGGAAATGCTCGGTCCTATCGTAAAGGAGAGTATCGATGGCCGAACAGATGCAAATCAGTCGCCGCACCATATTGGCAGGAGCCGCCCTGGCTGGGGCGCTTGCGCCGGTTCTGGCAACCACATCCGCCTGGGGACAAGGCGCGGTGCGGAAGGCAACTGCGGCAGAAATAGCAGCACTTCCACGCCAGAAGGTGGAGCTTGTGGACCCTCCCTTCGTGCATGCCCATAGTCAGGTTGCAGAAGGCGGACCCAAGGTGGTCGAATTCACCATGGTGATCGAGGAAAAGAAGATCGTCATTGATGATGCGGGAACCGAAGTTCACGCCATGGCATTCAACGGCACCGTACCAGGACCGCTGATGGTCGTGCATCAGGACGATTATCTCGAACTGACACTTATCAACCCTGAAACCAACACGCTGATGCACAATATCGATTTCCATGCGGCAACCGGTGCATTGGGCGGCGGCGGGCTGACCGAAATCAATCCGGGAGAAAAGACCATCCTGCGCTTCAAGGCGACCAAGCCCGGCGTCTTCGTCTACCACTGCGCACCTCCCGGAATGGTTCCCTGGCATGTCGTATCGGGCATGAATGGTGCGATCATGGTGCTGCCGCGCGAGGGTCTGCATGACGGCAAAGGCAAAGCACTGACCTACGACAAGATTTATTATGTCGGCGAACAGGATTTCTATGTACCGCGCGACGAGAACGGCAAATACAAGAAATACGAGGCGCCCGGCGACGCTTATGAAGACACCGTCAAGGTCATGCGCACCCTCACTCCCACCCATGTGGTGTTCAACGGCGCTGTGGGCGCACTGACTGGCGACAAGGCCATGACGGCGGCGGTTGGCGAGAAAGTCCTGATCGTCCACTCGCAGGCCAACCGCGATACGAGACCACATCTGATCGGGGGGCATGGGGATTATGTCTGGGCGACCGGCAAGTTCAATACGCCGCCCGACGTCGATCAGGAAACCTGGTTCATTCCGGGTGGTGCCGCCGGAGCAGCCTTCTACACGTTCCAGCAGCCCGGCATCTACGCCTATGTGAACCACAATCTGATCGAGGCTTTTGAACTCGGCGCTGCCGCCCACTTCAAGGTCACGGGTGAATGGAACGACGATCTGATGACGTCGGTTCTCGCACCATCTGGCACGTAAAGCGAATGTATGAAGGCGCTTCGCCTCCCAGAGCGCCTTTGGCAAACCTGGAGCGGCTCCAGTCAAAACGGAATCGGAACCGCTCTCTCCCTCTGCACGCATTATCCACGCGAAACCGCTTCGCACATTCGCTGGAAATGCTCTGGCCATGCTTTAGGATGAAAGGCTCGGGACTGCATCCATCTGCCTCCCGGACGGATGCGGTCCCCTGATATCCGATGAACGAAGGCAAAGGAAAAAAGTGTCTGCGCGAGCTTGCCGTGGCCGTTCCGGCGGTTCTGCTGGCAGTCATCGCGGGATTGATCGTCGTTGATGTCGTCGGACGTCCGGACCGCACAATGCCGGACGCGTCGGCCGTTGGTCCGGAAATGATCGTTATCGCTCCTCGTACCATGACGTATCGGGCCGATGGCGACTTTCAGAAGAACAATTACCCCGTTGACGCCCCATTGACGACCCGCAAGCTGCAGCGGGCATTCGAGATCATGAAGTATCAGGTCAGCACATCTGACTATGAGCGCTGCGTCGCCGACGGCGACTGCCAGTCTGCCGAGGCCCTGCCGCACAATCACGACGCATCCGATGCAGAGGGTCCGATCGTTGGCGTCAGCTATGATGATGCGCAAAATTATGCCGACTGGCTTTCACGCAAAACTGGCGAAATCTGGCATCTGCCGACAGACGAGCAATGGGCATTCGCTGCTGGCTCGCGCTTTCCCGACGACGCCCTTGGCATTGAGGACGATGCTGCGGCCAATCCGGCAATCCGCTGGCTGAGAGACTACGAAAAACAAAGCGCTCGCAAGCTGGACAGGAGCCCGACCAGACGCCCCGCCGGCGCTTTCGGTATCAACGAGCTGGGCGTGGCCGATATCGCAGGCAATGTGTGGGAATGGACGCAGACCTGCCACCGCCGCGTCAATATCGATGCCTACGGCAAGCAGGTCGCGGAAGTGCCATCGTGCGGCGTTTATGTCGTCAATGGCAAGCACCGCGCTGCGATGAGCTCGTTCATTCGCAACCCGAAAACCGGAGGATGCAGCGTCGGCGTTCCACCCGACAATCTCGGTTTCCGGCTGGTCCGAGACAACCGCTGGTATGCTGTGGTATGGAAGCGCATCCAGAACATCGGCGCATGAGGGATTAATTGTGAATGCCCGATCCCCTGCTCCGAAAACAATTCCAAGCCCGCCTTGCTGTGCTAAGGTAGATACAGGGTCTTGGAGTGTGAGAAACGCAATGTCCTTGATAGATCGCGGACTAGTCAGGAAACTGTCCTTGTTCGCCAAAATGAGTGATGGCGAACTCGATAAGCTTGTTTCGTATGCAACTACAAAGCGCATTCCTCCGGGAGAGGCGATTTTCGAGCAAGGCGACGATGCCGTTCTTTTCTACCTCCTCCTGCACGGGCGGTTGAAGGTCAATCAGATCACCCCGGACGGACAGCAGATCATCGTCCGCATGGTGCATCCGGGGGACCTTTTCGGCTTTGCCCGAGCCTTGCAGAGAAGCGATTATCCCGGCACAGCGATTGCCGTGGCGGAAAGCATCGTACTGGCCTGGCCAACCGAGCTTTGGGATTATTTTGTCGAGCAGAATCCCGGTCTGGCAATGAATGCGATCCAGACAATCGGCAAAAGGCTGGAAGAAGCCCACACGCGTATCCGTGAGATGTCGACGGAAGAAGTGGAACGGCGTGTCGCGCACACCGTTCTGCGCCTCGCCCGTCAGGCTGGCCGGAAAGAAGATGACGGCATCCGGATCGATTTTCCAATCACCAAACAGGATATCGCCGAGATGACCGGAACGACACTGCATACAGTGTCGCGCATTCTCACCGGCTGGGAAGCGCAAGGATTTGTTCGGGGCGGCCGCCAGAAACTGACCGTACTCAATATGTCAGGTGTGAGACGGCTTGCCGACGGCGAACGGTAGAACAGCCGGAAACACGGTATGCCGAACGAAAGACGCCCGGCATATCGCCTTCGTCTCATCCAAAAACTTCCCGCTCCTCGGATTTCGCTGCCAGCAGCGCCTCTATCATCAGTTTTTCCGACAGGATGTGGCGGCGTACGCTCTCCATAAAGCCACGCACCATGTATGAAATGGTGTCGGAAGCAAGACGGCAACGACCGTCTGCAATTGCCATCAAAGTCTGTGACAATTCCTCGGCGGCCAGCCGGTCACAACGATGTTCCGCCTTCAGGCGTTCAATGATGGCGTTGGCGAAATGGGAATGAGCCTGCCGACTGAAATCTGGAAACAGAACTTCTTCTTCAAGCGCATGGGTTTCACCAACAAGACGCGGAATGAGCGTTGATATCCGCCGGTACTCCTGCACAGAGGTGCCGGTCTCGAGATCCTCAGCGATTTCCTCCAACCGCAGACACAGTTCCAGCAGATCATGATGGTGGGCCTCGAGGCGGCTGATATCGGTCGCGTGCAAGACTGACGGCGCGTCCATAATTCTTCCCTCTACCTACTGACCAAGGAAAAGAACGGCTGCAATCACGATGGAAGCCGCAACGGCGGAGAGCGTGCCCGCGCCCTGTAAAGCGCCCATACGATAAAGAACCAGTGAAAAGCCGATGATCGCCGGTGTTGCGACCATGAGCCCGATCTGTGCATCCGTCATTGAAATTTCCTTTTCTATGGCGAGGATACAATGTCGTCGTCAGTGCATTTCTTCTTTGCCAAAACGCAAAGAAGGCCTGAACTGCGGGCGCTAGGCATGTTCCATGTCTGGAACCGAAGATTTGGCCATAACTGCAATCAACGCGGAGGATCGCGCGGAAGATGATCTTCTGCTCTGGATCCTCGTGTGGAGCGAACTCGTTGCCTTCGCAATCCTGCTGATTGCGTTCATGGTGATATCGGCCATCAATGTGGAAGGCGTTGCGCAGTTGCGCGCGCATCTCAGCCCCGGCCTCGCTGCAGCCAACACCGTTGTGCTGCTGATGAGCGGCTGGCAGGCGGCAATTGCCGTGCGCAGACGTCACAATGCTAGTCAGGCTCGCCGTCCCCTTTTATATGCCGCCCTTTTCGGCCTCGTTTTTGTAGCAATCAAGCTCGTCGAATATTCGCATGAAATCCAGTTTGCTGGTGATGAAGCAACTGGTTCGTTCTTCGAGCTTTATTTTCTCCTGACCGGTTTTCACCTCATGCATGTGCTGTTCGGATCGATCATTCTGGCGCTGGTCGCATGGCGACCATCTGCTTCCAATGTTCTGCTGATCACGACGCTCTGGCACGCGATTGATCTCGTCTGGCTGGTGATGTTTCCTGTCCTTTATCTTGCCTGAGGCCCGCAGTGTCCGATCGTGACCATTCATCCCTGACCCGTACATTCGTCGTTCTGATCATTCTCGCTATGAGCGGTGCATTTATCGCAGGCACCAGCGCCGGGATGCTCGCAGCTATCGTCATTGTACTGATCCTCGCTTTTGCCAAAGGCTGGTTCGTCATCCTCGACTTCATGGAAATGCGCGGAACCGACGGCATATTGAAGCCTGCCTTGCTGGCTTGGCCCGCCGTTCTGCTCACACTGGCACTGGTGCGTTCTGTCGCAGTGCGCTTCCTCCTCTGAGCAGCACGCTATCTCTTTGTTTTTACGTATTATCCGACGCAAAGCCGCTTCGCACTTTCGGCTCGGAAATGCTCCGGTCTTTGCCAAATCGCAAAGAAGGCTTTCCTCCGACCGATAGAACAGTCCTGTCCCGTGATGCTGGCGAGGGGATTGACCAGCCGCACTATCGACGGGGGATTTGATGCCGAGGCTCCGCCTTCGGCCAATGAAAGGACGAAGGGGATGGCAGAACGCCTAACCAAGACCGGCGCACGAAACGTCTTCTACGGCGGGTCTATTTTCTTTTTCGCGATCTTCGTGGGGCTGACGGCGCACAGCCATTACTACATGAAAACCACCTCCACGGATGAATCGACGCTGACCGATGCGGTCGCGCGCGGCAAGCACATCTGGGAGAAAAACTCCTGCATCAATTGCCACACACTGCTTGGCGAAGGCGCATATTTTGCACCCGAGCTTGGCAATGTCTGGAAGCGCTGGGGTGGCGAAGAAGATCCGGAAGGCGCACGCGAGACGATGAAAGCCTGGATGCAGGCGCAGCCCACGGGGATAGAAGGGCGTCGCCAGATGCCCCAGTTCAACCTGAGCGAACAGGAACTCAACGATCTGGCTGATTTCCTCGAATGGACGAGTCGCATCAAGACGCAGAACTGGCCGCCCAACGAGGCAGGCTGAGCGCGGGATGAACGGAGTTTTATGATATGAAATATGAAAGCCAAAAGGTCGCGATGCTCTATTTTTATGGAGCGCTCGTGCTGTTCATCGCGCAGGTCGCATTCGGTGTTCTCGCCGGTACGATCTATGTTCTGCCCAATACGCTGTCAGAGCTGTTGCCCTTCAACATCGTTCGCATGATCCACACCAATGCACTGGTCGTCTGGCTGCTGATGGGCTTCATGGGTTCGACCTATTATCTTCTGCCGGAAGAAACGGAAACCGAGCTTTACAGCACCAAACTCGCCGTCATCCAGTTCTGGCTGTTCTTCGTGGCGGCCGGTGTCGCCGTTGTCGGCTATCTGTTCCATATTCACGAGGGGCGTGAATTTCTCGAACAGCCATTCATCATCAAGGTCGGCATCGTCGTCGTCTGCCTGATCTTCCTGTTCAATATCACGTTGACGGCGCTCAAGGGCCGCAAGACGACCGTGACCAACATCCTTCTGTTCGGTCTGTGGGGCCTTGCCCTGTTCTTCCTGTTCGCCTTCTACAATCCGATCAATCTCGCACTCGACAAGCTCTACTGGTGGTATGTCATCCATTTGTGGGTTGAAGGCGTGTGGGAACTCATCATGGCGTCGATCCTCGCCTTCCTGATGATCAAGCTGAACGGCATCGACCGTGAAGTCGTCGAAAAATGGCTCTATGTCATCGTCGGTCTGGCGCTGTTCTCCGGCATTCTCGGAACAGGTCACCACTATTACTGGATCGGTGCGCCGGGCTACTGGCAGTGGATCGGTTCGCTGTTCTCGACACTGGAAGTCGCTCCGTTCTTCACCATGGTCATCTTCACCTTCGTGATGACATGGAAGGCCGGTCGCAAACATCCAAACCGTGCAGCCCTTCTCTGGTCCATCGGTTGCTCGGTGATGGCCTTCTTCGGTGCGGGCGTATGGGGCTTCCTGCACACGCTGTCGTCGGTCAACTATTACACCCACGGCACGCAGCTTACCGCCGCCCACGGACACCTCGCCTTCTTCGGTGCCTATGTCATGCTCAATCTCGCAGTCATGGCCTATGCGATCCCGGAACTGCGCGGACGGGCGCCATATAATCAGATGCTCTCCATGGTGAGCTTCTGGGCCATGTGCACGGCCATGTCCGTGATGACCTTTGCACTGACCTTCGCAGGTGTTGTCCAGACCCACCTGCAGCGTGTTCTGGGTGAAAGCTTCATGGTCGTGCAGGACCAGCTGGCGCTGTTCTACTGGATCCGTCTCGGCTCAGGCGTCGTCGTGGTGATCTCGGCCTTCATGTTCATCTGGGCCGTCTTGGTTCCGGGCAAGGAACGCCGCGAAAATACCTCCGGCTTCGTACAACCCGCTGAATGATCGACACCAAGCCCCGCCATCAGGCGGGGCTTCATTGCCTGATACAAAGGAAAACGGCCATGAACCCCATTCTCAGAAATGTAGAAAATGCCAATGTCTCGATCCCACCATACAGCCCGTCCGGCAATGAATGCACGCTCTTCGAAATGGCCTGGACGCGCAAGCTGCCACTGCTTCTCAAAGGACCGACCGGCTGCGGCAAGACGCGGTTTGTAAGCCATATGGCCGCAAAACTCGGCCTGCCGCTTTCTACGGTTTCCTGCCATGACGATCTGGCGGCTGCTGATCTGACCGGGCGCTATCTGCTGAAAGGTGGCGATACAATATGGGTCGACGGTCCGCTGACCCGCGCAGTGCGTGAAGGCGGTATCTGCTATCTCGATGAGATTGTCGAGGCGCGCAAGGATGTGGCCGTGGTTCTGCACCCACTGACTGACGACCGCCGTCTTCTTCCATTGGAACGTACCGGCGAGTTGCTTGAAGCACCAGACCGCTTCATGCTCGTCGTATCTTATAATCCGGGTTACCAGAACCTGTTGAAATCACTGAAGCCGAGCACGCGCCAGCGCTTCGTCGCCATTGAATTCGACTTCCTGCCCAAGGAACAGGAAATCGCGGTAGTGAGCGAAGAGAGCGGCCTCGCGGCTCAAAAGGTTGCGCCACTGGTGGCGTTGGCTCACCGGCTGCGCGGGCTGAAAGGCCATGATCTGGAAGAAGGCGTTTCAACCCGTCTGCTGGTCTACTGCGCCACGCTGATCGACGCCGGCATGTCGCAACGCGAAGCGGCGCGTGCCGCGATGATCGAGCCGCTGACCGATGAGCCTGACGTGAAAGCCGCTTTGATTGAAGTTGCCGATGCAATGCTGAAATAGGCGGGCATATCATGCTGGATTTTCTGGAACTGGAGGAAACCGTTGGCCGGGCCTGGCACCGCCTGATCGGCAAGACCGGATCGTGGCCGCATTATCCCCAGCACGCCGTGCAGCTTGGCGATATTCGCCAGAAGCTCGCCATCTGCTTTCGTGGTTTTGGTGGCGATGTTGCCGTACAGATTGCCCCGGCCCGTGCGCGAACCTCAGGGCACAGGCTGGGCTTGCGGCAGCGCATGGCTCTGGGCGAAGAGAAACTTAGTCAGCCGTTGCGGGATGAAGCGACATTGATGCTGCCGCCCGAAATTGCGCTCTTTCCAGATCGAACGCTCAATTACGATCTCTATGTCTGGCTCACGGGCTATATGGCGGTTATGCCGACTGAAGTGGGCGAGCTTCCGCATGACCCATTGCGCCGTAATCTTGCAGCGCTTGCAGTGGCATCGGATACGGTTGCGAAGACTTGCCGGATATTTCCGGGCCTGCAGAAACGTTATGCGCGATTGTGCGAAGCGGTGTTGGCTGTGCGCCCCAAACGTCCGCTCTATGGTCTGGAGCAACAAGTGGAGGAGCGCATTCTGGCGCTTCTGAAACAAGGCGCAGGACTGCCGGACGACAGTCTCCCTACGATCTTTCCGCATTGCGCACCCGCGAGCTATCTGCCCGCCCTGCCCGTCCCGCTCTGGCCGGAGTTGATCAGACGCGAAGAGACCGCGCCGCGCGATAACGATGACCAGCCAGTGCTGAACAGCAAGGCGGACGGTGTCGAAACCGGACGGCAGATTGCCAACCGCGAGAAGCAGAATCCGAGGCTGGCCGACAGAAGCCCGTTCATTCTCAATCGCTTTGAGAAAATCCTTGCCATGGCGGAGATGGTGAGCGTCGACAGGCCAAAGGACGATAGCGACGAGCAGAATGCAAAATCTGCAGACGAGCTTGACGATCTTACATTGGGCGAACGCAAGGGCAGACCTGCGGCCCGTTTCCGTTTCGATCTCGATCTGCCGCCAGAAGCGGTCGATCGAACGGCTCTCGCCGCCAAACTGACCTATCCGGAATGGGATTACCGCAAGGCAACCTATCTTCCCGACCATTGCAGTGTTCTGGCAGCACCAGCGCAGGACCGTGAAGAAGCGCTGGAACTGGATGATGAAGCGCAAAGCCTTGTGCGCCGGGTTCGCCGCCAGTTCGAGATCCTGCGGCCAGGCCGCGAATTGATGCGTGCGCAGCGCGATGGCAACGATCTCGATCTCGATGCCGTGGTCCGTTCACGATGCGATTTTGCCGCCGGAGGACAGGGCAGCGACCACGTGCACCTGATGAGCCGACCCAAGGCAAACGACCTTGCCGTCACCATTCTGGTCGATGTGTCGCTATCCACCGATGCGTGGATCGATAATCGGCGTGTGCTGGATGTGGAAAAGGAGGCGCTTCTGGTTCTGGCCAATGGCATTGCTGCCTGTGGCGACCGCTGTTCCATCCAGACCTTTACCTCGCGCCGTCGTTCATGGGTGCGGGTCGAAACGGTAAAGGACTTCGACGAAACTTTCGGTTCTGCCGTAGAACACCGGATTGCGGCGTTGAAGCCCGGTTTCTACACGCGCATGGGAGCCGCCATCCGTCACGCAACAGCAAAACTTGCCGAACAGCCCAACAGAAAGAAGCTTCTGCTGGTCCTGACGGACGGCAAACCGAACGATGTTGACCATTATGAAGGCCGGTTCGCACTCGAAGACAGTCGCAGGGCCGTTGCTGAAGCACGCACAACAGGCGTCAACGTCTTTGCCGTGACCGTTGATCGGGAGGCGAATGCATACCTTCCCACGCTTTTCGGCCGTAGAAACTACGCTCTTGTCGCCAAACTGTCGAAACTGCCTGTCGCTCTACCGGCAATCTATCGAATGATGACCGGATGAGTAATCGTCACGGACAGCATTTCAAGTCAGTGAACAGGGCATGTAACTTGCCGGTGTCTTTGACACCTTGAGTACCGAAGCAGGCCAACCCGCCGCCAGTGATCAATGGCGACGGGTCCGAGAAGCGATTAAAGAGACGTCGCCTACAGGCTGTTCACCAGACGGTGCGAGACGTTTTTCACGACCGTATAATGATGCAGTCCTTCGGCGCCGCCTTCGCGGCCAAGTCCGCTATCCTTGACACCACCAAATGGCGTCTCGGCAACAGAAGCCTCAAGCGTGTTGATGGAGACGTTTCCAGCTTCCAGCCCCGTCATCAGACGGTCCACATTTTCCGCTGAGTTTGCGAAACCATATGCCGCCAGACCAAACGGAAGCGAATTCGCCTTTTCAATAGCCGCATCAAGAGAGGCAACCGGATTGATCAGCGCCAGCGGACCAAATGGCTCCTCCGACATCGCGCGGGCATCGTCCGGCAGTTCAGCCAGAGCCGTTGGCGGGAAGAAATAGCCATTGTTCTTCAGGCGACGACCACCGAAAAGCAGTTTCGCACCTTTCGCTTCTGCATCGCTGACCAGCTCTTCGAGAGCCATGACGCGGCGATCATTGGCGACCGGGCCCATCTGGACCCCCTCATCCATGCCGTTACCCACACGGATCGATTGCGCCGTTTCGATAAAGGCTGCAGTGAAACGTTCATAATGGCTTTCATGAACGAAGAAGCGCGTCGGCGAGGTGCATACCTGACCCGAATTGCGGTATTTGCGGCGCGCCGAGGCAATACCCGCAACGACCGGATCGGCATCCTCGCAAACGATGACAGGAGCGTGGCCGCCAAGTTCCATCAGCGCCGGTTTCATGTGGCGCGCAGCGATTTCGGTCAGGTGTTTGCCGACGGCAGTTGATCCGGTGAACGCAATCGCCCGGATTTCGGGGCGCGGGATAAGAAACTGCGAAATATCGGCAGGAACGCCGAAGACCAGATTCAGCACACCGTCCGGCAGGCCTGCATCCTCGAATGCACGCGCAATATGTGTCACCGCCGTCGGTGTTTCCTCGGAAGCTTTCAGGATAATGGAGCAACCGGCAGCCAGAGCACCCGCAATCTTGCGTGCTGGCTGGCTCATCGGGAAATTCCACGGCGCAAACGCTGCGACCGGACCGATTGGCTCGTGCACGACGATATAGCGAATGCCGGGCGCGCTCGGAATGACGCGGCCATAGAAACGAATGCACTCGCCAGCATCCCATTCGAAGAATTCGCAGCCGCGAATAACCTCAAGCCGGGCTTCGCTGATCGGTTTCCCGTTTTCCAGCGTAATCGCGCGTGCGATCTCTTCCTGCCGCTCGCGCATGAGCGCCGAGGCCTTCATGATGATCGCAGCACGGGCCGCAGGCGCAGTGTTGCGCCAGACCTGATAACCGTCCCACGCCGCCTGAAGTGCCGCCTCCAGATCCTCGCGTTCCGCGACCGCAACCTGCCCGATTTCAGTCTCGTCTGCGGGATTGATGATGGGAAGCGTATTGGCGGTCTTGCGCCATTCACCACCTATGAAAAGCTGCACGTCGGATTTTTGCATCAGAAAGCCTCTGCAATCTAAAAATTCGGGCCACGCCCAGATCATCGTTACGGTCAGAATGGGATGTTTTAATTCATGCGACAATTCATCTTAAAACCATATATCCATGAGGATAACCGCATGAATTAGTATAAAGCTGGCAAGTTTTGCCCGCGCGAAACCACCAGCCGCACTTCGCTACGCGACCGTACAATTTCTTTTCGAAAGCCGATCAGAGCATTGATCTGATCGAATCAGATCGGTGCTCCAAATGTTTGCTTTGAACCGCGCATCTTTTCCGAAACCCGTTTCACACTTTTCGGGATACGCTCTAACACTACAGTTGCAAATTCGTCAGGCCGTGGCGAAAAGAGTGATTTTCGAGTACCGGAGCGGAGCGTACTTAAAGGTACGTGAGCACCGGAACGCAGACAAATAGCTCTTTGCAGCCCGGCATCACGAAGAATGCAACTGTAGTGCTAACCGATGTTGCGAATACCGGTTAGCAGAGCCTGCGACATCTCGGTTTCGGACGAGCACCAGTCCATCAGAATATCGTAATGGTTCCGGTTTGCGACCTCGATGGTTCTCGCCTCTCCGCCTGCTGCAGCCCAGCTTTCGGCATAAGCGCGGGACTGACGCTTGAAACCGTCAGCCTCATGTTCTGCCCATGCCACGGCAATCGGACAACCGCGCACGGGAATGTGGCGGATCGGGCTGAGCTGATCGACATCGGCAGGCCCGAGATTCAGCCATTCCTGCGGAAAGGCTGCCGCCAGTGGTGCAAGCTCGAAAAGCCCGCTGACCGGCATGGCAAACTTCACAACATCCGACGGCAAACCGAAATCGTCCTGCCAGCCTTCTGCAACAAGCGCACCCGCAAGATGACCACCTGCCGAACTCCCCCCAACCGCTATCCGGTCGGGATCGAGACCATATCCCCGTCCATGACGCCAGACGAAGGCCAGAGCTGCGCGCACCTCCCGCGTAATTTCCGCAAGGGAGACTTCGGGCGCCAGACGATAATCGACGACAACGGTCGCAATACCTTCGGCCGCGAGCATCCCCGCCATCATGGCGGAATCTTCCTTTGATAGCGCGCGCCAGTAACCGCCGTGAACAAACACGAAGACCGGACACGGTCCACTCTGGGAAGGCGGGCCGAAAATATCGATCCGCTGTCCGCTTTCTTCATCATAGACGACGTCGAAATGCCGGCCCCAATCGGCCCGGGGCGCGATGCTTGCCTCGCGATAGCGCACCATTTCGGCGGCGAAGGCTTCCGGCGAAACGGTGGCCTTGGCATTGTAATCGCGATCAAGGCGGGCAGGCTCGAAGCCTGCTTCTTCAGTGAGCGCTATCATGCGTTGAACACGCTGATGACGTTAGCCACATTCGCAGGCTGTTCAAGCGTCGGGAAATGGGTCGTGCCCGGCAGCTTCCGAGGCTGGAACCACGGATTGCGCGCCGCAAAATCCACCTGTGCCTGCGTATATTCCGGCTCGAATGGCTGCGAATAGATATGGGTGACCGGACGGTTTTCGGCCATGGCCGCCATGCGCTGCATGGGGCTGCCCCATTTGCGATAAGCTTTGCCGATTTCCCGCCCCGAGCGGGCCCACATTTCATAGGAATAGCCCGCCATCTCGTTGTTCACGTGATTGACGATATCGGCGTTCTTCGTGTCGCCGATCCAGTAATCGAAGAAGCCTGCACGACCATTCTCCCAGACCTGCCGGTCCTGAATACCGTCGATCAGTTCGAAGAAGGTTTCGTTCGGCTGGTTCATGATCCAGTCAATAACAACCGATTTCGGCACGCGGCTTGATCCCAGCCGGTCAGTGACTTCGATATTGGCCCAGCCGCCATGAGAGGTCGAGACGGGAAGAAAGGTCTCAAGCTCCAGCGCGTCGACGAAAGCAACAAGATCGTCGGCTTGCTGGTTGATGTCGAAGTCGCCGTCATGGTCGCGATGGTCGCCGTGACCGCGCCAGTCGAAGCGGATGACGCGATGATTCTTCGCCAGTTCCGGCGCCAGTGTCTTGAACAGGCGGTGATCCTGACACCATCCGGAAAGCAGCACGATGGCCGGGCCGCTTCCGGTTTCATCCCAGGAAAAAACATTGTTGCCAATTTTCATCGAGTTCATAGAAATCTCCATCATCCGGCGTTTCAGGCAGCGCCTGTTGGAATATGCAAAGCGGTCTTCATGCGTTCGGCACCAAGCGGAGCGCATTTCCCGGTAATTTTCAGCACTTGCGAGCGCACATCGTCGGGCCAGTAATTCATGTCGCCCAGTCGCTCCGCAGTATCCTGCGTATGTTCGGTCAGTGGGCGTTCGCGCGCCTCCCAGACAGCCAGCGCTTCACTCACATCCGCATGTTCGTCCAGCGCAACCGCCAGCCCAAGCGCATTCATCAGAGCGCAACCACCACCTTGTCCGAGATAAGGCGGCATCGCATGAGCGCCATCACCGAGGATCGCCACCTGGCCCTTGCTCCATGATTTCAGCTTCAGGACTTCGAATGCATCCCACCGCCCCGCATCGCCGAAACGAGCGATCAAAGATGCAAGATGCGGGAAACTTTCGGTCCAGAGCGCGGTATCGACCGGTGTGCGATAGGCCGCCTCGTCTTCGACCGATGCGCAGAGTGCGATATAGAGATCGGTCTCGCTGGCGGGAGTATAAAGAATACGGCGCGAGCCGGAGAAATGCTCGATATAGCGCGGCAGATCTTCAACGGGAGCGTCTGCGCTATCACGCTTTATCATCATACGCACGGCACCATAGCCAAGCGGTTTGCGGTACATCATGAGATCGAGCGAATCCCTGACCTTGGAATTGATGCCATCCGCCCCGATGACCAGATCGGCGGCAAGGCGCTTACCATCGGCCAGCAGCAATTCACCTTCCGGTGTTGCCCCGACAGCTTCCGCGCCAGTGACGACTTCAACGCCCGCGCGACGCGCAGCATTGAGCAATGCCGTCAGCAATGTCTCACGCAGGATCGTTATAAGGCGCGCTGGTCCGTTGCCATTGATTGGAATCTCTTCCATCGTTTCATTGCGGTGATCGCGCGTATGGAATTCCGGTCCCTCATGAGCGCCGATCACGGCCTCGTCGTAAGCGCCGAGGGCCTTGAGCACATGCAGGCCATTGCTCCAGATATAAATCCCGGCGCCGAATGTGCGCAGATTGGGCGAGCGCTCATGCACCCTTACGCTCCATCCGCGTTGGGCGAGCGCTGTGGCAGAAGCCAGCCCCGCAATGCCTGCACCAGCGATCTCCGCGTGACGTTTCGTCATTCCAATTCTCCTCAACCCATTTCGAAGAGAGATTTCCAAGTCCTGCCGACAAAGGAAAGTGAATTCTGACCGCGACAGATATGAGGAAATAGAATATCTGTGAGCGGACATATCCTTGAGGAGGCGATATGGCATTGCTCACCAATCATCTGACGATCCGGTATATCCGCATCATCGATGCGATCGAGGAGGAGCGCAGCATTGCGCGCGCTGCCGATCGGTTGAACGTTACCCAATCCGCCGTCACCAAGGCATTGCAGGAAATCGAAGCCCTGACCGGATTGCGGCTTTTCACGCGCACCAACAGGGGCGTTGTCCCGACCCATGCGGGTATGCAGCTGACCACAGATGCAAGACGTCTTCTGGCTCATCTGATGGTGGCCGAGCAAAATCTTGCCGATCTGCGCGACGGGACAGGCGGACGGCTGGCCATCGGGACCCTGCTTTCAGCGTCTGCCGATCTGCTTCCCAGAGCCATCGCCAAAGTCCGGCGCGACAATCGCCGCATCGTGGTCAAGGTCGTGACGGGAACGGATGATGTCTTGATGCCAGCATTGCGGGCGGGTGAGCTGGACATGGTGATAGGCCGCCTTTCCGAGCGGCATGAACCGGTCAATCTCGTGCAGGAAGTCCTGATTCCGGATAACGCCGTCGTCGTTGTGCGCCGCGACCATCCATTGACGTTGCGCCCCGCACTTCGCCTTCATGATCTGATCGAATGGGACTGGATTTTGCCGCCGAAGGAAACCAATCTCCGCCTCCAGATTGATCGCACATTCCGCGAGGAAGGCGTTCCGCCGCCTGCACAATCCGTCGAATCCGTCTCACCGCTCATCAATAGGGGCCTGCTTTTGCAGGCGGATTATATTTGCGTCATGCCCGCGCAGGTGGCGCGGATTGAAGAAGCGTCGGGACAGCTCGCCATCCTGCCGGTTCAACTTGGCGCGACTTCCGGCTTTCTGGGGATCACCACCCTTCCTGAGAGCAACCGTTCCGCCACGGCCGACCTGTTCATTCAGGTGCTTCGGGAAATTGCCCGGACAGGTTGAAGACAGGTTAAAGACAGGCTCCCTCCCACCCCGAACACACCCTTCTGATATTCCTGAGCCTCATAGCAGTGCGAAGAGTGTTCAGTTTACGGACTTCAAGTTTCAGCATGAAATGACCGGCAAGACCTCCTGTCCGGAACAGCGTTTTCAAGCGCGGGACAGAGAAAAGGTCGTGAAGGGCAATCAAGAGAGGAACTTTCATGCTCAAGCTTTCACTGCTTGGTGCTTCGGCACTCTGTCTATCTCTGGCCGGAACTGTCGCGGCTTTCGCCAAGGAACCCGTCACCATCGGCATGATCACAACCTTGTCCGGCCCTGCCGGTTATCTTGGGCAGGACATTCGGGACGGTTTCCAGCTCGCAATCGATCAGAATGGCGGTGAGCTGGGAGGCAAGCCGATCGCGCTCAAGGTCGAGGATGACGGCCTCAAGCCAGGCAACGCCAAGCAGATTGCCGAAGCCATGTTGTCCGAACAGGGCGTAAAACTCTTTACCGGCATGGTCTTCGCCAATGTCGCCGGTGCGGCTCTGCCAGATATTCTCGACGAAGGCGGCATCTATATCAGCCCCAACACCGCCTCTGCCGAATTTGCAGGCAAGGAATGCCACCCGAACTATTTCGTCAGCTCCTGGCAGGATGACAGCCAGGGAGAAAGCGCTGGCGCGCTGGCGCAATCAATGGATTATCCTTCGGCATTCCTGATCGCGCCGAATTATCAGGCCGGGCGCGAGACGATGGATGCGTTCAAGCGCTTCTACAAGGGCAAGATCATCGGCGAAGTCTATACCCAGATGGACCAGACCGACTTTGCCGCTGAAATCGCGCAGATCCGTGCCGCAAAGCCAGCGATGGTCTATGAATTCGAACCGGGCGGCATGGGCATTGCGTTTCTGCAGCAATATCAGCAGTCAGGTCTGCTGAAAGAAATCCCGATGGTCGTCCATCCGGCATCGCTCGATCAGGTGATCGTCAATGTTGTCGGAAAGGCAGCAGACGGCGTACGGGTGACCAGCCACTGGAACGACGATTTCGACAATCCGGAAAACAAGAAATTCGTTGCCGCCTGGAAAGCGAAATTCGGGGATCGCCCGATCACCTATTATGCCGCACAAGGCTATGATGCCGCGCTGATGATGGGTGCCGGACTTGCTGGCGTCTCGGGTGACGAGATCGATGCCAAGACATTCCGCAAGGCATTGCTTTCCGCGCAAATTCCTTCCGTGCGCGGAGAATTCAAACTCGGACCGAACCAGCATCCCGTTCAGGATTGGTATGCGCTGGGTGTAGCCGAAGGCGCCAACGGCAAGCCTTATCTGAAGACCGAGAAGAAAGTCCTGACCGCGCATGGCGATATCTATGCCGCACAATGCAAGATGGATGCGGAATAAAGCTTCCGAATAGAAAAAGCCCCGCTACTGCGGGGCTTTTCGTTAAGCAAGTGCATCAGATGACCGTCGTGGCGACACGGTTCTCGATCGCGCGCACAAGGTTGAGCGCGGTCATTTCAGACGATTTCGGGTTGGTCGCGAGCGGACCATTTTCAAAACGCAGATGCATCCGACCGAAATCGCCTTCGGCAATGATCTCATGCGTGTTGAGACGCGCTGCCGGGTCTGCAACCAATGTGACACGGGTACGATCAAGACCAATCCCCGCGAGTGAAGTAATCACCGCGACATTGGCATTTTGCGGAAAAGCATCGGCTGCCTTGCGGGCCGTATCCGTGAAGAAGACCGTGGCCTCACTGATTTCATCGAGCGGCACCAGCTGGGCGGCCTGCGTGCCTGCCCATGCTTTTGCAGGCTTGATGATGCGATGCTCGACACTTTCAATCGAAAGCCGGCTTGCGGCCGAAAGCGCATCAATGCCGCCCAGCGCACCGGGTGGGATAATAAGCTTCGCGCCGCTGGCCGCAGCCGCATCCTTCAGCCTTTGAAACAGGGCGTCGTCGACGAAAGCCGATGTCGATGAAACCGCAAAATCCATTCCGGCGCAAAGCGCCGCCTCGCCCCACGGCAAGACGCTGGGGCGACCTGCCGCCTCCACCACGAGACTTGCGCCGCTGGCTGCAAGCTCGGCAGGATTTTCAATAAGCACGGCACCCGCAGGCAATCCGTCACGGGATGCCGACCGGTCACGCACCGCCACCGCGCCGATCCTTACTGGACTTTTCCGCTCGGCGAGAAGGTCCGCAACCCGCTTGCCGATAGCGCCCCATCCAACGAGGACGATCGTCTCAGATACCGACATAAGCATGCACCTGCTCACGGTCGCGTTCGAGATCGGCACTCGTCCCGCGCCAGACCGTTCGGCCTTTCTCGACAATATAGTGGCGATCCGCCAACTTCTTCAAAACCGCGATATTCTTATCGATCAGAAGGATCGACTGACCCATTTCGCGCAATTGCATGATGCAATGCCAGATTTCCGTGCGAATGACGGGGGCAAGCCCTTCCGTCGCTTCATCGAGGATCAGAAGATGCGGGTTCGTCATCAATGCACGCCCGATGGCCAGCATCTGCTGTTCGCCACCTGAAAGCGTGCCCGCCGTCTGATCCGCCCTCTCCTGCATGCGCGGGAAAAGCGCATATATCTTGGCAAGATCCCATGGCGACTGTCGCTTGCAGCGGTTGGATGCGGTTGCGACCAGATTTTCCCGCACGGTCAATGTCGGGAAAATCTGTCGGCCCTCCGGCACAAGACCGACGCCAAGGCGTGCCACTTTTTCGGGGCTGTAGCTGGTCGTGTCGCGCCCCGCGATCTGGACCTGTCCCCCTTTTGGAGCGAGCAGACCCATCAATGTGCGTATGGTGGTGGTCTTGCCCATGCCGTTGCGGCCCATGAGGGTGACCAGTTCCCCTTCATTCACCTCCAGCGAGACGTCGAACAATACCTGCGAATGGCCATAGGCGGCCTGAAGTCCTTCGATTTTCAGCACAGTTCCTCCTCCCCGCCGAGATAGGCTTCCCGCACAGCTTCACTTGCCCGAATGTCTTCCACCGTACCTGTGAGGATGAGGCGACCATAGACCAGCACCGATATGCGGTCAGCGAGCGCAAACACCGCCTCCATATCGTGCTCGACGAGCAGCATCGAAACCTTGCCGCGCAGCCCCTGCAAAAGCTCGATCATTTCCTGGCTTTCGACATGGCCGAGACCAGCCATCGGTTCATCGAGGAGCAGAAGCTTCGGCTTTCCGGCCAGCGCCATCAGCAGTTCCAGCTGCTTGCGCCCACCACTCGACAGATCGCCTGCAAGCTTCTCCGGGTGATTGGCCAGACGGCTTCCGGCAAGGATTGCATCAACCTCACGCCAGATGGCGCTGCGGCCTTTCAGACTGTCGAGAATCCGGAAATTGTGCCCCTCGCGCGCCTGCACCGCCATCGCGATGTTCTGGCGCACACTCATGTCGTTCAGGAGCGTCGATATCTGGAACGTGCGTCCCAACCCGCGCCCGACACGCGTTGCTGCGGGTAGATCGGTGATATCTTCACCCATCAGGCTGATCGTCCCCGATGTGGGCGTCAGCTCACCACACAGCTGATTGATGAGCGTGGACTTGCCCGCTCCGTTCGGGCCGATCAGGGCATGGATATGCCCTTCCGTGACGTCGAGCGTCACATGATCCGTCGCGACCAGTCCGGCAAAGCGTTTCACCAGATCGCGGACCTGCAATATCGTCGTCATGCGGGCACCTCAACTTTCCGGTCTTTGCGAAACGGACGGCAAAGCGCGCGCCAGCCGCCGACAATGCCGCCCTTGGTTCCCAAAACAACGACGAGCAGAATGATGCCCATGGCAAGCTGCCAATGTTCAGTCCAGGAGGCGAGATAGGTCTGCAGGATCAGGAAGGCGGCTGCTCCCCAGATCGGCCCGAAGAACGTGCCGACCCCACCCAGAATGACCATCACCATCAACTCACCCGATTTGGTCCAGTGCAGCGTATCCGGGCTTGCAAAACGCATGAAGATGGTGAGAAGCGCGCCAGCCAGACCAGCGCCCATTCCGGCAAGGACAAAGCCGTAAAGCTTGTAGCGATAGGTTTCGATCCCCATGGCCGTCATGCGCCGCTCGCTCTGGCGAATGCCGGAAAGCACCGCGCCATAGGACGAATGGACAACCCGCCACAGGAAAGCGAAATACAGGATCATCGAAACGAGGATGACATAATACATCGTCGTCTTGTCACGCAGGCTGAGGCCGAAAAGATCATTTGCCCGGCGCACGATGATACCGTCTTCGCCGCCATAGGTTTTGAGCGAAACGAAGAGGAAGAACAGCATCTGGGCGAAGGCGAGCGTAATCATGATGAACTGCACGCCGGAAGTGCGCAGCGCCAGCGCACCGATGACCAGCGCGGCAAGACCTGCCACCAGCATTGCCGCCGGAACGGTGATCAGAAACTGGTCGGAACCCGGAATGAAGCCGAAAAGCAATGTCTCTTCGGCGTGGTGGAAATAAAGGATACCCACGACATAGGAGCCGATCCCGAAGAAGGCGGCATGACCGAAGGAAACCATCCCGCCATAGCCGAGGATCAGATTGAGGCTGGCCGCGGCGATGGCATAGATCATGATCCGGGCGACAAGGCTGGATGCAGCCGTCTGCCCCAGCGCTTCGGCCCCGAAGGGGAAAAGTGCAAGCGCCACGCAGCCGAGGAAAACAAACAAAATACGATATGACATGATTCAGGCTCCCACCGGAAAGAGGCCTCTCGGGCGGAACAGAAGAACGATGGCCATCAGCAGATAGATGCCCATGGACGCAATGCCCACGCCAAGCGCGTCAGCTTCGGCCCCGGCCATGAATTGACGCAGAATGGAAGGCAGAAAGGCGCGCAGGCAGGTATCGATGATACCGAGCGAAATACCGGCAATGAAGGCTCCCTTGATCGAGCCAACGCCGCCAATAACCACGACCACGAAGGTGGCAAGCAGGATTTGCTCGCCCATACCGACCTGAACGGCAAGGATCGGTCCGGTCATGAATCCTGCAAGACCCGCAAAAGCCGCACCAAGCGCAAACACCAGCGTATAGAGCAGACGGATATCCACGCCGAGCGCGCGGACCATATCGCGGTTGGTCGACCCTGCCCGAACCAGCATGCCGATGCGGGTGCGGTTGATGAGCAGATAAAGACCACCGGCAACCAGCAGGCCAGCCACAATGATGAGCAGCCGGAACGGCGGATAGCTCAGGCCTGAAAACAGTTCGATCGGCTGCGAGAGCGATGCAGGCAACTGCGTGAAAATCGGTTGGCGGCCAAAGATCAGCACGGTCAGCTCATTGAAAATCAGAATGAGCGAAAAAGTCGCCAGCACCTGATCCAGATGATCGCGCTGATAGAGCTTTCGCATGACGCCAAGCTCGATCACGATACCGGCAATCGTCGCGGCCAGAATAGCTGCGGGCAAGCCCAACCAGAAATTCCCGGTCTGCACGGCCACCCAGGTGCCGATGAAAGCGCCGATCATATAGAGCGAGCCATGAGCGAGGTTGATGACGCCCATGATCCCGAAGATCAGCGTCAGCCCTGCTGCCAGAAGGAACAACATGACGCCGTAGAGAAGGCCATTCAAAAGTTGCTCGAAGATGAGTGTCATTGGAGGAAACGACCTTCATGAGAAATGAAAAGAAGCGTGGCGCGCACTTTCGCGCGCGCCGGACGGTGGCTGTCAGAGCTTGCACTCTGCAGAATAGGAATCACCGTAATTTTCGATCAGCTTCTTCTTGATCCTGGTGGTCGGGTTGCCGTCCTCGCCCTTGACGACATCAAGGAGATACCAGTCCTGCAACGGATGCTGGTTCGGACCGAAGGCAAAATTGCCACGCACGGACTGGAAGTCAGCCTTCCGCAGCGCTTCGCGCACCGCATCGATATCGTCAACGCCGCCGGTCTGCTTCAAGGCAGAAGCAATCAGGCGAGCCACGTCGTAGCCTTGCGTGCCGTAATAGGTCAGAGGCCGGTCAGGATAAGCGGCTTTCCACTTTGCCACGAGTTCCTTGCTCGCCGCATTGTCCATATCCGGGCTCCAGTGGCTGGTGGCCATGATTCCGACCGAAGCGTCACCCAGTGATTTGAGGATCACAGCATCGCTGGACGGTTCGGAAAGAACCATCGGAATCTTGCCGAGAAGACCGGCCTGCTGATACTGGCGCATGAACGCAATGCCCATGCCGCCCGGATGAAACTGGAAAACCACATCAGGGTTTGCGGCGCGAATTTGCGCCATCTCAGCTGAATAATCGGTCTGGTCGAGCTGGGTGTAAATTTCACCGACAACTTCGCCCTTGAACCGGCGCTTGAAGCCAGCCAGCGCATCCTTGCCTGCCTGATAGTTCGGCGCAAGAATGAAGGCGCGCTTGAACCCTTCCTGTTCCGCAGCAATGCCCGATGCCTCGTGGAGCGAGTCATTCTGCCAGGAAACCACGAAGTAATTCGCATCGCAGCCCTTGCCCGCCATGTTCGATGGCGCGGCGTTGGCGCTGATATAGATACTGTCATTATCGATGATATCCGGTACGGTTGCGCCGGCTACATTCGAGAAGATGATGCCGGTAAAAAGCTTGACGCCGTCTTCCGACATGAACCGCTCGGCGATCTGTCGTCCGTTGCCGGGCTTGGCAGCGTCGTCCTCGACCTTCAGTTCAACCGGCACACCACCGAGCTTGCCGCCTTCGGCATCAATGGCAAGCTTCATACCATCGCGCACGTCCTGACCGAGATAACCTCCCGGACCTGACAAGGTCGTAATCACGCCGATCTTGACCGGTTCAGCAGCAGCAGCACCAGTCGTCAGCCCCGCCAGCAGGCCGATCATCAGGAGTTTGTTTTTCATTTCATTTCCCCTTGTCTTTTTATGGATGGGCGCCCGGCAGTTCCGCCGGGCATGCCTCGTCAGAGCGCAACCCAGCCTTCCGGCGGGTTCTTGCCGGGGTGGACGGTATTGCAATGTGGGCAGGTCCGCAGTTTCTCGTCATTGTAGAAAGCAGCATAGAGCGGCGGCAGATCGTCGACGATGGATTCCAGATCCACTTCAGCGCGATGAACGAGACCGCTGCATTCGAAACAATACCATTCGACGGCATCGAGAACGCCTTCAGGACGGGCCGGTTCGATCACCAGACCGATGGAACCTTCTTGCGGGCGCTGCGGCGAATGACGGATATGCGCCGGCAGAAGGAAGATATCGCCTTCGCGGATCGGCACGTCGTAAAATTCGCCCGTCGACGTGTCATGCAGCTTCAGCAGCATGTCGCCCTTGAGCTGGTAGAAGAACTCTTCGACCGGATCGTCGTGGTAATCGGTGCGCTTGTTCGGGCCGCCAACGACCGTCACCATCAGGTCCGCGTCCTTGAACACCAGCTGATTGCCGACAGGCGGCTTCAGCAGGTGCTTGTGTTCATCGATCCATTTCTGGAAATTGAAAGCGCTGAGTTTTGTCATTCTTGTTCCCCTTTTCGGTTCGATCAGGACAGTTTGAGACCGCAGCTATCAAATGCCTCCCGGATTGCCCGTTTTTCAGCGTCGGTCAGCTCAAGCATCGGCGCACGAACAGGTCCACCAACCTGGCCGAGCAGCTCCTGCCAGTATTTTTGATGCGAAGTGGGCTTTTCAGCCGGTCGCGTCGACTTGAAGGCATGACGGACAGGCTCGAGGCTCTGCCAGACGGCGCGCGCCTCGGCCTCTTTGCCCGCAAAGGCCAGGTCGGTATAATCGCGCATGCGGCGATCAACCTTGGTCTGCAGCGTGTAGGGCGGTGAAGAGCAGAGATAGAGCTGCCAGCCCAGTTCGAGAATATTATCCAGCCATTCGTCTTCCGATGCGGTCGAGACCAGAATGCGGTCGCCTGCAAGTTCCGTGAGCTTGCGATACATGTCGCGTGGGACCGAATATTTGATCGCGACGACGGTTTCTATATCGGCCAGACGATTGCAGAGCTCAGGGCTCATCAGATAACCGCTATCCGGATGCGACCAGAGTGCAAGGCCGATATCCACCTTGGAGGCAATGGTTTCATAGTAGCGCAGCAGCGTTTCGTCCTGCGCACGCAGGAAATGCAGAACCGGTGCATGGACGACGATATAGTCCGCGCCGCAGGCCTGCGCATGCTTGGCCAGATCGATAACCACATCCATGTTCTGGTCCGAGCAGGACATGATTGTCTGCGCCTTGTCACCTACTGCCGAGACAGCCAGATCGAACATGCGCTTGCGCTCGTCAACCGACATCGAGAAGAATTCGCCCTGCTTTCCCGCGACGAAAAGTCCGTCAATGCCCAGATCGTTGATCCAATGGTCGACATTCTTGCGAAAGCCGCCTTCATCGATCGATCCGTCCTGATTGAAAGGCGTGTTTGCCGCAGCCCAGATACCGCGCATCGTAGCGCGCGAATGGGCCTTGGCGTTCTGACGGTCATACTTCATCGGAATCCTCGCTTCGGGGCGGGTCACTCCAAACCCGCGTCTCCCTGATCGAGCCTGACTTTCTTTCATTCGAGAAGTCTTGTAAGTAGAATATATTCATAAACAAAAACTCATAAGTGAGCCGATGCGTCCCACTCTCCGCCAGATTGAATGTTTTCAAGCCGTGGTCGAACTGGGAAACTTTTCCCGCGCAGCCGAGCGTGTCAGGACGACCCAGGCCAATCTTTCCCACACGATCCGTGATCTGGAAACGGTGCTGGACGCGCGGCTTTTCGACCGGACGACACGGCGCGTCAGCCTGACGGATGCCGGACGTGCCTTTGCCGAAGGTGCGCTTGCCGGTCTTGCCGAAATTGACCGCGCCGCCGAAGTCGTGCGCGATCTGGGGAAATTGCGGCGCGGTCAGGTCAGCATCGCAGCCCCGCCTTTGCTGTGCACGACGGTGCTTCCTCATCTGGTTCGCCGCGTGGCTGATGAACACCCCAACCTTGTCATCAAGATCGAGGATGTCGGACCCGAAATCGTCATCGAACAGGTTCGCAACGGGCGTTGCGACCTCGGCGTTGGCACGTTTTCCGGTGAAGATTCCGACGTCGAAAGCCAGATGGCACTGCGCGATCAGCTGATGATTTTCGTGTCGCCCCATCACGATTTCGCCGGGCATGAGCAGGTCCGTTGGGCAGAACTCGACGATCAGCCCATCATTACGCTTACCCAGAAAAGCAATATCCGGCTTTTGACGGAAATCGGCTTCGAACAGGCAAAACTGGCGCTTCGACCGCATATGGAGGTCAACCAGATTCACTCGGTGTTGTCGCTGGTCGAGGTCAATGCCGGTATCGCTGTTCTACCCGCCTATGCCTTTACCGCGCTGCGCGGTCGCGGCATCGTGGCCCGCCCCCTGACGGACCCGGCCATCGTGCGCGAGGTGCGCCTTATCACGCCCCGCGACCGCGAACAGTCTGCAGCCACCGTCGCCGTACGATCCATCCTGCGAAACCTGCTGCGTCAGATGATCCCCGAAATTCCCGGAACCGGCAGCGCCAGTTAAACCACTTCTACGCATGCCTCCCGATCCTTTTGAGCTTGCTTCACGAGCCTTTGCGCGTTCAAATGCTGCCGCACCGCTGTTTAGAATCATCTGAAAAAGTCGATACTGAACAACCCGTTGAAGGTCGGTCGCGTCGCAAGCAAGGGAATGCAGCCTCATGAATACATACGGAAAACTATTTTCAGCCGCGCTGGTCGCGGCTGCGCTCAACAGCACGGCGGTCGGACAGGTCTTTGCCAAGACGTTGATCTATTGCTCCGAGGCATCTCCTGAAATGTTCGATGCGGCGCAAACGACATCCGGCGCCGTGTATGACGCGTCGGCGCGCAATGTGTCCAACGGACTTATCAAGATCAAGCGCGGCTCGACGGAACTGGAACCCGGCCTCGCGGAAAGCTGGGACGTTTCTGCCGACGGCAAGGAATATACGTTTCACCTGCGAAAGGGCGTGAAGTTTCACACCACGAGTTTTTTCACTCCGACGCGTGAATTCAATGCAGACGATGTGATCTTCACGTTCGACCGTCAGGGGAACAAGGACAATCCCTACTACAATCAGGGTACATGGCCGCAATTCGGAGCTTATTCCTTCCCGTCGCTGATCGAGAAAATCGAAAAGATCGACGATCACACGGTCAAGTTTGTGCTGACGCATCCCGAAGCGACGTTTATCTCGACGCTGTCGCTGACATTCGCCGTCATTCAGTCCAAGGAATATGCCGACAAGCTGGTCGCCGAAGGCCGCATTGCAGAGTTCAGCCAGCAGCCAGTCGGAACCGGCCCTTATCAGTTTGTCGCCTATCAGAAGGATAGCGCCATCCGCTATCAGGCCAATCCCGATTACTGGGCGGGCAAGCAGAAAATCGACAATCTCATCTTTGCGATCACGCCGGATGCGGCAGTGCGCTATCAGAAACTGAAGTCGGGCGAGTGCCATGTCATTGCCGCTCCCAATCCCGCTGATATTGCAGAGATGAAGAAAGACCCGGCCGTCGAAATGCTGCACAAGGAAGGTTTGAACCTGTCCTTCCTAGCCTACAACACCCAGCAAAAACCGTTTGACGATGTGCGTGTCCGCAAGGCGCTGAACATGGCAGTCAACAAGGCTGCTATCATCGATGCAGTGTATCTCGGCTCTGCGGTCGCTTCGGTCAATCCGCTCCCGCCCAGTGTCTGGGGCTACAACAAGAACGTCAAGGACGACGCTTACGATCCTGAACAGTCGCGCAAGATGCTCGATGAAGCAGGCGTCAAAGACCTGAAAATGAAGATCTGGGCCATGCCCGTGCAGCGGCCCTATATGCCGAATGCGCGCCGTGCAGCCGAGCTCATTCAGTCTGACTTCGCCAAGGTGGGGGTAACGGCGGAAATCGTCACCTATGACTGGGGCGAATATCTCAAGCGTTCGCTGGATAAGGACCGCGATGGTGCCGTCATGCTTGGCTGGACCGGTGGCATTGCCGATCCCGACAACTTCCTCGCCGCTCTTTTGAGCTGCCAGGCCATCGGCAGCGCCAATCGCGCAAACTGGTGCGATCAGGACTTCGAGAAGCTCATTCAGGCGGCCAAGCTGACCACCGATCAAGCCGAGCGCACCAAGCTCTACGAGCAGGCGCAGGTCGTGTTCAAGGAACAGGCTCCCTGGCTGACCATTGCTCATCAGATTGTCGAGCAGCCGATCAGCAAGAAAGTCAAAGACTTCCGCATCGATCCCTTTGGCGGCTATCTGTTCGAAGATGTCGACATCGAAGAATAGGCTTCGTCCTCCGCCGGTTTGATGACCGGTGATGAAATTCTGGGTAGCGGGCATAGAGCATAATCCGACCGGAGTGAAACGAGGATCGATAAGATTATGCTTTGGAAAGAAAGTTTAGAGCGCCGATCTGATTGAATCAGATCGGCGCTCTAAACGCCCGCTATTCTTCTTTGGTTCTCGGATCAAATCCGGGCCGATTCCGACCAATAACCGAGAAAATATAATGGATATCGTAGACCGCTTTCTAGCCTATACTCGCATCAACACGACCGCTGTGCCGAATGCAGGCAACCTCCCGTCGAGCGAGGGACAAACCGATCTCGCAAAGTTGCTCGCCAGCGAAATGCGCGCCATGGGTATGGATGTTGAAGAGCGTGACCACTCGATCGTTGTCGGCACATTGCCTGCCAATGTCTCGAATGCCGATCAGCAGTTTCCGACGATTGCATGGGTCGCCCATCTCGATACGTCCGGCGAATACACGACCGATACCCGTGCTCATGTGGTCGATTATCGGGGTGGAGATATCCTGCTCAACGAAACGACCGGTGCTGTCATGCGGCTTGCCGAGTTCCCGGAGCTGGAACGTTATGTCGGGGACCGGATCATCGTGACGGACGGCACCAGCCTGCTCGGCGCCGATAACAAATCTGCCATTGCCGAGGTCATGCATGCCATGCAGGTTCTGACCACGCATCCCGAAATCGAGCACGGCACGGTCAAGGTTGTTTTCGTTCCCGATGAGGAAATCGGATTGCTCGGAGCCAAGGCGCTCGACGTCGCGTCCCTGAACGCCGATTTCGCCTATACGCTCGACTGCTGTGCGGTTGGCGAGATCGTGTATGAAAACTGGAACGCCGGTGAATTCCGCCTCACCTTCAAAGGCCAGCCAGCCCATCCGATGTCGGCCAAGGGCAAGCTGCGCAATGCCATTCTCTACGCCCAGCAATTCATTGCCATGATGCCGGGCGGCGAACGCCCGGAATATACGGAAGGTACCGAAGGCTATTATTGGGCCAAGGGCATTCAAGGAACAGTCGCCAAGACCAGCCTGATCATCGACATACGTGATTTCACGAAGGACGGTTACGAAACACGTCGTGCGTTCATCGAAAACCTCGCCGCAAGTTTCAACCAGCTTCATGGCGAGGGCACGGTTCATGTAGACTACAAGGCTGTCTACCGGAACGCTGCCGAGAGCCTGCAAGGCGAAAATCGCTATCCGGTCGTTCTTGCCCTTCAGGCCATGAAGGCAATAGGCGTGACACCGACACCGCTGCCGATGCGCGGCGGTTATGACGGTGCGGTGCTGTCCGAAAAAGGACTGCCATGCCCGAACCTGTTCTGCGGCGCGCACAACTTCCACTCGATTTACGAATTTCTGCCGGTCGGTTCGCTTAACAAAGCCTCCGAAATGGTCATCGAAATACTAAAGAGCGCACGGATAACCGACAAAAGCATTGGTTGATCCGACACAGACATTGAGGAGACGTGAATTCATCTCGTCTCCTCGCTCTGTCTATGCCTTCGGCCACCGGCAAAGCGGTTCTGTTTTAGAGCATTTCCTGTTTTGATTGAATCATTAGAAATGCTCTATCTGTTTGTTTTTACGCATGTCTCCCGAAACCGGTTCCCACTTTCGGGAGACATGCTCTAGTATCCTATTGCAGCACCAGCGACGGCACGGCTGTCGATAGCGCCGTAATAGCGGTTGTCACCACCCTTTTCGATTGCTGCCATATCCTTGCCGCCGACAAGAATGCCAGCTGCCTCGCCCCAGACCGGCCAGTCAGCGTCTTCCCCGACCGTATAGCCCATGCCGGTCAGCAACCGGATCGTATCCGGCGAAAGCGCGTTCGCTTCCATATAGACCCTATCCGGCAGCCACTGGTGATGGATGCGCGGGGCATCGATAGCTTCCTGAATGTCCATGCCGTGATCGATGACATTCATGATCGCCTCAAGCGTGATCGTGATGATGCGCGAACCGCCGGGGCTGCCGATGACCATGAACGGCTTGCCATCCTTCGATACGATAGTCGGACTCATTGAGGACAACGGTGACTTGCGCGGTTCGATGGCATTGGCTTCGCCTTGTATGAGACCATAGAGATTGGCCACGCCCGGCTTGATGGTGAAGTCGTCCATCTCGTTGTTGAGGAGAATTCCGGTGCCCTCAGCCACCTTGGCCGTGCCGAACGATCCGTTCAGCGTATAGGTCACGGCGACAGCATTGCCGTCCTTGTCCACGATGGAATAATGCGTCGTTTCGTTGGACTCCTTGAATTCAGCCGGCTTCAGCGCCTCGCTGACACCAGCGCGATAAGGATCGATACGACTGCGAATTTCTGCAGCATAGGCCTTGCTGGTGAGCTTCTCGATCGGATTGTCAACGAAATCAGGGTCGCCCAGCGCCGTGTTGCGGTCCACATAGGCGTGGCGCATCGCTTCCACCATCAAACGCGTGGTTTCCGCGGAACCATAGCCCAGATAGGAAATCGGGTAACCCTCAAGCACGTTCAGGATTTCACAGATGATCAGTCCGCCGGAAGAAGGCGGCGGCGATGAGACGATGTCATAGCCGCGATAGCTGCACTTGACCGGTTCCAGCTCACGGACCTTGTATTCTTCGAAATCAGCCTTGGCGAGAATGCCGCCATTCTCCTTGCTCGATTTGACAATCAGATCGGCGATATCGCCCTGATAGAAGGCCGATGGCCCCTTTTCCGAAATGGCCGAAAGCGACTTTGCCAGATCCGGCTGGACAAGCTTCTCGCCCAACGGAATCGGTTTTCCGTCTTTCAGGAAGATTTTGGCAGCTGCCGGGTCTTTCGCAAGTCTTTCATTGCCGTCAGCAAAGGAGAGAATATCGCCCAGTTCAAGCGTAAAGCCATCCTTGGCAAGTTTCAGTGCCGGGTCGATCAGCTCCTCGCGCTTGCGGGTGCCATATTTTTCGCGTGCTTCCTCAAGGCCAGCCACCGTGCCCGGTACGCCGATGGCGAGATAGGTTTCAGTGCTGGCGCCTTCGACCGGCTTGCCATCCTTGTCCAGATACATGGTCTTGGTGGCGGCGAGCGGCGCACGCTCGCGAAAATCGAGAAAGGTGCTCTTGCCGTCCTTGAAGCGGATCGTCATGAAGCCACCCCCGCCGAGATTACCGGCAGTCGGATAGACAACCGCCAGTGCATAGCCGACAGCGACAGCCGCATCGACGGCATTGCCACCGTTCTTCAGCACATCGATACCGACCTGCGAGGCAAGATGCTGGGCCGTAACCACCATGCCGTTCTGGCCTTCGGCCGGGGCTGGCGATGCCGCATGAGCCGATGGCAGATGGCCTGCAACGGCAATGACAGCGGCAAGGGAAAGCGATTTCAGTCTGTAATGCTGCATGTCTTTCCTCCCATGTGTTCTCCCGAATGGGAGTCCGACAACAACGTCCGCAATATCTTGCGCAAAAGCAAGCGTGAGAAATTCTATCCAGCCGAACTTGCGGATAGAGCGCTAAGAGATGATAATGCGAAGTATTCGGTTCAGATGCTGCTGGAGTTGCAGCCGAGCCCGAAGCCTAGCCAGTTCCTTCCGGAACACTCTGGCCATTCGGGCTGTATTTCCATTCCATTTCTGATGATGCGATCTCACCTTGCAGGAGAAATCCATGACCTATGCTCAATGCGCATGCGGAAATCTGACAGTAACACCCAACGGGCCACCGCAATTGACGGCACTGTGCCACTGCTTCGCCTGTCAGCGGAGAACAGGTTCGCCATTCAGTGCAAATGCCTTCTATGCGATAGGCTGCGTTGAAATTTCAGGCGCATCGACGGAATTCATTCGGACGGCGGAAAGTGGCCGCAAGGTCCGGATGCATTTTTGCCCGGCTTGCGGCTCGACCGTCTATTGGCTGCCTGATGCGGCCCCTTCCGTAATCGGCGTGGCGGTTGGCCTTTTTGCCGATCCGGCTTTTGCCCAGCCCACCCTATCTGTATTCGAGCAATCGAAGCATGAATGGGTGTTCCTTGATGAAACGATGGAGCACTTTCCACGTTTGCCGGAAAACGACTAGAGCATGTCTCTCGAAAGTGGAAACCGGTTTCGGAATAAAGACATGCGTAAAAACAAACGGATAGAGCATTTCCTATGATTCAATCAAAACAGGAAATGCTCTGGCGGTCTGCTTCCGACAGATCGTCAAACTATAACGATCATTCTTCTGGAACTTTACGCACCGGTCGTTGCCAGCGTTCGTAGCAGGGTTGAGAAAGTGAGGGAGCGGTTCGCGTCAGACTGGCTGTCGCTGATGCCGTCGTTTCGCGACAGCGACTTGCGGACATTGCTCGGACTGTAGCCAAAATGCTGCGTGAATGCCCGCGTGAAATTGGCTGCCGTATCGAAGCCAAACAGCTGCGCTATGTCGGACACCCTGCGGTTTTCGGATGCATCCGCAAGCATCTCATGTGCTGCAAGCAAACGCTTCTGGCGAATATAGTTGAGTACCCCGCCCGAGCCTTCGAACAGCTGATAGAGATGCGTGCGTGAGATGGCGAGCTCCTTGCTCAGTGCATCGGGCGTGAGTTCACGGGACGTGAGATTTTTCTGGATGAAGCGTCTGGCCTTGGTCATCAACCCCAGAGAAGCCCCGAGAGACGCATTGTGTTCGCTCGCATCGTTTTCCTTTACCAAAGGGGCGATCGTGTCAAATACGATCTGACGCAGGGCGTCGCGCAGCTCCGGCAGGTCTTCGCTTCTGATATGGTCAAGTCCCGCCTGGATCGTCGATACGAAATCGATCAGCAGCTTGGCGCGATAGCCTCCAAGCGTCGCATTGTTGCACGCTTCCGGCATACCGCCCAGACCGGCGAAATGATCGACCGGAATGATCAGCAGCACCACGTCCGTTGCCAGCGCACGACCGCGAAACGGATAACCAAACGAACGGATATTGATCATGCCGGGCTCGTTTTCCGCCACACGATCATCCACCGCCGTCCATGTGCGACCGCTTCGCAGAAAACTGATCTGCCAGTGATCAATCGGGCTGAAACGAACCTTTTCCGCTGTACGTTCATAACTGAATGGAGGAACAGTCTGTTCTATCAGCAGCATGCCGCGCAGATCCCAGACTTTCTGGGTAACGGCGAAACCGTCTTCAGCGTTCACACCATCCGGCATCCGCACATCATAGAGGGGAGCCACGTGCTGTTGCCATGTGGGAAACTGTGCGCAGGGTTCCAGCTCTTCGGTCGTAAAGACCAGCGGGGTCAGAATATTGGTGCTTCGGGCATCTTCTCCAAGGGGCGCGAGTGGAACGCGCACTGACTGGCGGCGCTCCACAAAATCGGGCTTCAGATCACGCGAGGCCTTGTCGCTTGGAGATGTCACGGCAACTCCCTAAACCAACCCGGAGGCTCGAGGCGCGGTAATGGCGACCCAAGCCCTGCGTTGATAGTAGCATTTGCACGTATAAAATCAAAATAAGCTGGAACACTATCAGCCACGTAACCGTTCAGACCGGTAGCCGACGTTTCCTCTTACGCGCCGACAACCCCGCTTTCCCGGCCTTTTCCCAGATTTGGCCGGAAGTGTCGGAGCGCGCAAAACGGTCTCTGAAATGAGTTGATTGCATCCCATTTGATGAAAATTTTCAGGAAAATCCGGCCAGAATATTAAAACGCGTCCGATAGAAAGCACGGTAATAACAACCGGAGGCAATCGCATGAACAATGTATTTGCATATACTGTGCGCCGCGAAAGCTTGAAATGGGCTGCCGCTATTGTCGTTGGACTGTCCGCTTCATTATGCCTGACGGCAGGCGCCGAAGCCAAGGATGCCCGCAAGCAGAAAAGCGAAACGGTTTCCGTTTACCTCGTCAAGTACAAGGTGAATAGCCAAGCGCGCTACAACAAGCCTGCATCGGCCAAGGTCATCAGGGTTTCCGCCACGCAATATGCGGCCGGTACGCCCTATGTGTGCACGCCGAGCGGTTTCGGGCAGAAATCCCGCTGCTTCATCCGCGATTAGAGCACAATCCGACCGGCGTGAAACTGTTTTCGGAATGCGCTCCATGGCATACCGGCTCGCAAGAACTCCATACAGATCAGCGAGCCGGCATGCTTGCCTGGCGATTATCTCGCCTTGGCTTTCATGATCGCCAGTCCCTTGCTAACACGGTCGCCGCGCAGCAGCTTGGCGGCCTCATCGGTCGGGCGTGGCGGATTGTTGCGGAAGACATACCAGCTGCCGCCCAGTGAGCGCTTCTGATAGATGACGCCATCTTTCTCGCGATGGAGGAAGCAGGTCGTATCGCTGCCGCCGCCCATCTTGTTGACCCAATAGGCCTGCAGACAAAGCTTGCCGCGATTGGTGGCATACCAGCGCCCCTGCCCGTAAGACCACGCCCTGCCTTTCTGCGACCAGGCGATGAAACGATGTCTGTCGGCAGAGAAATAGCCGCCGCCATCCTTCCATTTCCATGACTTATCGGAATAGAGCGCCTCAAGCGCGTCGGCTGACAGCGGTGCAGCCGCCGCAGCCTTGATGGCGATCGGATCCTCGGTTTTCTGTTTCGGCGCTGCATCGGCAGCGCCTGCCAGTAGAAGTACGGACAACGCCGCACCTACGGTTCTCAAACGGATCGAAAACATTGTCGTATTCCTGTTCAGACGTTGGAGCATTTCCAGCAAAAGTGCGAAGCGGTTTTGCGTGAGGTAAATGCGACATCAATCAAGCGGATGGTTCGCAACCCGCCAGTCAGGCCGCCCGACACCCCGTGGCCACGGATAGACTTCGCGGTCGTTGAAGTAGACGGTCGCAGTCAGTTCCGGAAATTCGGGCTGCGGCTTGTTGGTTTCCTGTGCCCAGGCCCGGACATAGGCGTCGCTCCCTTCATAACCGAGCTCGGCGATAACAATCGGCTTCTTGAAGCCTACCACCCGGTCGTATCCCGGTTTTGTCCGTTCAACGAATGTGGACGCATGTCCCAGTTCCAGCATATCGTAAGGTTCGTAGCCGAACACCGACAGGCCGATCACATCGACATAACCATCGCCCGGATAATAGGCCTCAAGCCCCGCATCTCCCTTCGGCGACCACATATACTTGGCATTCGGCAATGACTTGCGGCAGACATTGACCGCATGCTGATAGGCACGGACATAACCCTGTGCCGACCAGTAGGACCAGGTGAACTGGCCCGTCTTGTCGTCCATTTCCTGCGCCCAGCGAATGGTCACAGGGCTCTTCAGCTTCGAAGCAGCGGAGCAGACGGCGGCCATGTTTGTATCGTAATGCCCCCGCACGATTCCGCTCAGGAGATCATCCGGTGCAACGCGCCAGTCGCGAGCCCATGACCAGGGTTCGACGGTGATCAGCAGTTCGCGGCCCCGTTCCTGCGCATAGGCATCAGCGGTTGACAGGCTCGTCAGGTCCACATCCTCCCACGGAAGGAACAGATGCTCGATGCGGGAATTGGGATCGTTGGTGAAATCCCCGTGCGGATCATAGGCCCCGAACTTGATGGATTGCGGGGTAATGACCGGGCGCTTGTCGTGGAACATGTTGCGGGTGTCGACATTGGCACCCGAAACACCGCTCGCTGCGTAAACAGCGGTTGAAAGCAGCCCACCGCAAAGAATTGCTGTTGCTATTTTGTATGAGGTTTTCATCGCCGCCTCCTTTATTGTACGGGCGATTGGGCAACGGGCAACGCCAGATTCAGCGCTTCCGTTTTGGGCGTTATTGTTTCGATGGAGAGGAGCTTACGCGCCTCGTCATCCTTGTTTCCGCTGGCATGGCGGAAGACGTACCAGACACCGTCCGGCTCACGTTTCTGATAGATCGTCCCATCGGCGATACGGTGAGAGAAGCAGGTCTTGTTCGGGAAGACGCCCTGAGCCAGATGCCATTTCGCATCGAAGCACATCTGGCCCGACCAGGTGATCCGCCAGCGGCCTTCAGCCCAGGCCTTGCCCTTTTCGCCATCGACACGGGCGGTGAAACGGCGGTTCTGGCTTTCCATCCGGCCAGCACCGTCAGCCCACTGCCAGTTCTTGTCACGATAGAGTAGGTAAAGCTCGGCAGGCGTCATCACACGGGCGCCGTCGGGCAAACCATCTGCCGGAACCGTTGCCGCTCCAGCCGGTCCGCTTAGCCCCGCAAGCAGGACAACCAGCGGCAGGACACATCTGCTCCGATCAGTGTTCCGACCAGATCGGGACCGTTGGCCTTCAAACATCACATGTTTCATTTGAACCTCCCACGACCTTCAGGTTGCGCGCACCCGCCAAGGGTTCTTGCGATTGACGGATGCGCGCGTGCGGCAGAACGTTTGTTGGTCTTGTTTCCTGCCGCAGTTGAACAGGGCGGCCGATTGTCGAAATCCGGAAGCCCAGATTCTCGGCAACCGCCGGTGAAAAGACATTGCGCAAGTCGACGAGTACGGCGTCCCGCATGACCTGTTTCATCCGAACGAGATCAAGCTTGCGGACACTGTCCCATTCGGTCACGACCACTGCCGCATCGGCAGTGCTCAGGCACTCGTAAGGATCGTCGTAAAACTCGACGTCGCTGAGAAGACGGCGCGCATTCTCCATTCCGGCCGGATCATAGGCCCGGATGCTGGCACCGAAGCGCTGCAAGGTTTCGATGAGCGGGATGGACGGCGCATCGCGCATATCATCCGTATCGGGTTTGAACGTCAGGCCGAGGACGGCAATCGTCCGGCCTTCGACGCTGCTGCCGAGCGCATCCAGCACCTTCAGCGCCATGCGACGCTTGCGCGCTTCATTGACGGTGACCGTTTCCTCGACCAGCCGCAGGGCGACCCCGTGATCCTGCGCAGTGCGAAGCAGTGCTATCGTATCCTTCGGAAAGCAGGAGCCACCATAACCCGGCCCCGCATTGAGAAAACTGGTGCCGATACGCTTGTCCAGTCCCATGCCGAGCGCCAGCTCGGTGACATCGCTGCCAACTTCCTCACACAGATCCGCCAGTTCGTTGATGAAGGTGATCTTGGTGGCGAGAAAGGCGTTGGCCGCATATTTGATCAGTTCGGACGTCCGGCGCTGCGTGATCACGATTGGCGTCTTTGCGGTCTCAAGCGGCGGAGCATAAAGGGCGACGAGCGCAGAACGAGCGCGCTCATCTTCCACGCCGATGACGACGCGATCGGGCTCGAGGAAGTCGCGGATCGCGACACCCTCACGGAGGAACTCCGGATTGGAAGCAACAGAGAATGTGCCGGGTCGGCGCACCGAGCCGATGATCTTCTGCACCACATCGCCTGTGCCGACCGGAACGGTGGACTTGACCACGACGACACTATGGTCTTCGATCAACGGCGCAAGCTCGCGAGCGGCCATATAGACGAAGGACAGATCGGCATCGCCGTGACCTGCCCGTGCCGGTGTGCCGACGGCGATGAAGACAAGCTCCGCGCCCTTGACGGCTTCCGCCAGATTGGTGGTGAATCTGAGCCGGCCAAAGGCGAAATTGCGTTCCACCAGTTCATCCAGCCCCGGCTCGTAGATCGGCACGATGCCGCGCTCCAGCCGGACAATCTTCTGGGCATCCTTGTCGACGCAGACGACCTCGTGTCCCCATGCCGCGAAGCACGTGCCACTGACCAATCCGACATATCCCGTACCGATGACAGCGATCTTCATAATCGTCGCGCCTTTCCCGCTAGTTCGTTCCACTGGCGGTATTCGTGCGCCAGCGTGGATTGAAAATTGTCCTGTGGACGTCACGTCCGCCTACACCGGCACCGGCAACCGAGAATCGGTCGTCAAATACCGTGAAGCTTTTCGTGCCCCAGCTCAGTGCCTCGATGCCGTCGCGTCCGCGCTCGACAGTGGTAAAGCCGGTCAGCGCGACCAGCGCCGTAAAACTGCATGCCATTGCCGGTCGATAGAGGCGGCTCGTCATCCGCACGTGATTTTCGCGTGCGTGCTGGATCACGATCATCGCCATCAGGAACAGGTAGAAACACGCATTGATGATGGCGAAGATGAAGAAGCCTCGCGTCTGATCCGCACCGCTGACCAGGAGGACAGGCAGAATGGACAGACCGGAGATCAGCGCATAGGGAGCGATCACCCGCAGTGGCACCGGATCGACCTCGGATGAGCCTTTCGGCGTGACACGAAAATCGACAAAGGAACCGGTCAGCCAGTCACGGAAAGCTGCGAAGGTTCCAGCCAAAACCCAGGGCCACCGCGCCAGCAGGAACAGCATCGCTTCCCAGCTGAAAATCCTGCCGTCGACAGGGCGGAACGTCTTGCTCGACCGCCACCAGAATGCCAGCGCCAAAATCACGAGCGATTGCGGCATGAAGTGCATCAGGAAAGCGGGATAGGTGACGCTGACGAAATTATCGCCATAAGCCAGAATGGCTATCGGCAGAACGAATGTCAGCGCCAGAAAGAAAGCATAGAGAGGATACCAGAGCTGCGAGAACAGAAACTGGATCTTCAGGCGCAGCGGCAACCGACCGATCAGCTTCGGAGTATATTGCAACAGGATCATCACGAGGCTGCGCGACCACTGGAATTCCTGCGTCACAAGATCAGCAAAGGTGCGCGGACCGTCGCCATGGGCGATGGCATCCAGCGCATGAACACCCCGCCAGCCATGCGCGTTCATGAACAGGGTCGTGGAATGATCCTCGGCCAGTTCCGGCCCAAGACCGCCGATCTCCTTCAGCGCTGCCGTGCGTACCGCATAATGAGAGCCGATGCAGACCGGAGCAAAGCCTCCGTTGTAACCGGCCTGCAGCGAGCCATGCATGCTGGCTTCCACATAGAGACGCCCGCGGGCCGACCAGCTTTCATGCGCATTGCGATCACAAATGCTTGGCGCGGAAACATACCCGACAGCGGGATCAGCGAAGGGCCGCAGCATATTGAAGAGATAACCCGGCTCAGGCACATGGTCGGCATCGAGCTGCGAGACGAAATCATAGCGCTCATAGCCATAGTGATCGTAGAAGAAGGCGAGATTGCCTTCCTTGCACCGGGTACGGCGCGGCCAGGTCTGCCGATGATAGTCGGCACGGCCCTTGCGCGTGGAAACGAACACGCCATGCTCACGGCACCAGGCAAGTGTCGAGGGTGAAGGATCCTCATCGGCAAGCCATGTATCGTGCGGCACATCCTGCGCCAGCATGGCGCGCAATGTTTCAGCCACCACCTCGAAAGGCTCAGACGGAGCCTTGGTGACGACCATGGCGACGCGGCTTCCGGCGGGGATGCGAAGCGGGCCGGTCGGGCGCGCGGCATGGAAGAAAATAGTGATGAAATAAAGCGGCAGGATCGTGATCCACGCCAAGAGTGCCGTCACCAGAATGGAGCCGAGCAGATGATTGTGCTTCGCGCTGATGAACCACCATTGCCAGAAATAGGTGATAGCGAGCGCCCACAGGATGATGCCCACCACATATTCCACCCGCTTGCGGCCAGTGAAGATGGGCGCCAGCAATGGTTCCCTTTCGCCGTTGTCGCCGTCAATGGCCGGATGAAATTCGCGCCGTGTCATGTCCGCATCTCCAGACCAAAGAAGGGCGCAGCCGTGCGGATGATCGTGTCGAGATCGGAATGGAGCGTGCGGAACCCAAGCTTCGCTGCCGCTTCAGCCGGGTCGGCATAAAGCACCGGCGGATCGCCAGCCCGGCGCGCGCGCATTTCGACAGGCACCTTGCGTCCGGTAAGCCGGTCTATCGCATCCACGATTTCCTTGATGGATGTTCCGCGCCCGGTTCCCAGATTAAGGACCAGATTGCCGCCGCCATTCAGCAGATGCTCGACCGCAAGCACATGTGCCCGTGCTAGATCGACCACGTGAATATAATCGCGAATGCAGGTGCCATCCGGCGTTTCATAATCGTCGCCATAGACTTCCAGACAATCCGCCATGCCCGCCGCAGCCAGCATGGCGCGCGGTATCAAATGAGTTTCGGGATCGTGCTTTTCGCCCAGTTCGCCATCCAGATCAGCACCGCAGGCATTGAAGTAGCGCAGTGCCGCATAGGGCATGCCATAGGCTGCCGAATAATCGGCCAGCATATGTTCCGCGATCAGCTTTGTGCGTCCGTAAGGGTTGATCGGATTCTGCATTTCGCCTTCGCGGATCGGCAGCACATCCGGAATGCCATAGGTGGCGCAGCTCGACGAGAAAATGACCGGGCGTCCACCTGTCAGGCGGCTGGCCTCCAGAACGGACTGGATGCTGCCGACATTGTTGCGATAATATTTTGCGGGGTCCGTGACGGATTCACCCACATAGGCCGAAGCCGCAAAGTGGATGATGGCAGCCGGATCGAAGGTTCTGATAGCAGCGATAAGCTGTTCCTGCGAAAGCGTGTCGCCCTCGACAAACTCGCCCCAGCGCACGGAAGACCGGTGGCCCGTCGACAGGTTGTCATAGACGACCGGCGAGAATCCGCTCTTGTGTAGAAGCTTGGCGGTATGGCTGCCAATGAAGCCGGCACCACCGGTGACGAGTATATTTTGCCGGGTCATCTCGCCACCTCGAAGAGCTCGCCCGATGGTCTGACCAGCTGGCGTTCAAAATAGGCGATCGTCTGCTTCAGCCCTTCGACAAGTGCAATCTGTGGTTCCCAGCCAAGTTCACGCTTGGCGAGCATGATGTCCGGGCGCCGCTGGCGCGGATCATCAGTTGGCAGCGGGCGATAGACGATGCGCGAGGACGAATTTGTCAGCGCAATGATCTGCTCGGCCAGCTCACGCACAGTAAACTCGCCCGGATTGCCGAGATTGACGGGCTTCTGAACCTGGCTGCTCATCAAGCGGCTGAAGCCTTCGATCAGGTCATCGACATAGCAGAAAGAACGGGTCTGCGAGCCGTCGCCATAGATGGTGATATCTTCACGCTTGAGGGCCTGAACGATGAAGTTCGATACGACACGACCATCGTCGGGCCGCATGCGCGGGCCATAGGTGTTGAAGATGCGCACGATACGGATATCGACGCCATACTGCTTGTGAAAATCGTAGAACAGCGTTTCGGCCGAGCGCTTGCCTTCGTCGTAGCAGGACCGGGGGCCGAAAGAGTTCACATTGCCCCAATAGGCTTCCGGCTGCGGATGCGTTTGCGGATCGCCATACACTTCCGAGGTTGAAGCCTGAAAAATCCGAGCCTGATAATGCGCGGCAAGTTCGAGCAGATTGAGCGAGCCAATGACGCTCGTCTTCATCGTGTGCACCGGATCGGCCTGATAATGCGGCGGCGAAGCGGGGCATGCGAGATTGTAAATCTCATCCACCGGCAGATCGATCGGATTGACGATATCGTGGCGCACGAAGCTGAACGTGTCGTAACGCAGGAGATTGCGCAGGTTCTCAAGCCGCCCTGTCGAAAAATTATCGACGCAGATAACGAAGTTTCCTTCGTTCAAAAGACGTTCGCAAAGATGAGAACCAAGAAATCCGGCACCGCCTGCTACAAGAATGCGCCGTGTTGACATGCGCTCTGCAGATATACCCGATGATCTGAAGTTTATACTCATGAGAACCTCCAACGCTACTTCTTCACTTGCGTGATCCGGCAAAAAGCAAAGAATTTCCCTCAACGCACCCGAATATAAGCGCGCCGGTCGGTGTTTTTCTATTGCTTTACTAGATGATTGAAGATAGCCGGGCTGAAGTCTTGAGTCGTTAGCGTAGAATCCGGAATCTTATCCTTGCGTCCATTTTTGAAATGGAGCGATTTCTGTCATCCGGTGCTTTCGTGCTGCTTTGAATGCGCTATTTCGCGCCATATTCCAGAGCATGTCACCCATAAGGGAAACCGCTTTCGGAAAACATGCTCTAACGCAAAATATCGGACAGACGCTTCTGTTCTTTTTCGACGCGCTCGAGATTGAGGCCCGCCAGAAGATCAAGAATATGGGTCTTCATCAGGGCCGCAGCGTCGTCGCTCCTGTGCTCTTCGATGGCATCGACCAGCGCGTGATGCGCGTCGCTCTGGCAGGTCGTCTCGCGCCGTTCCCAATAGAGCGAAATGATGAGCGAGGAACGCGGCAGCAGATCGCCGACAAAACCCGCCAGGATCGAGTGTCCCGAAATTTCGGCCAGATGCGTATGGAAAAGCGCCGACAGCATGATCGCCTCGCTGTCGCGTCCGGCATGAAGTGCTTCATGCTCATCATGGAGATGCTGGCGCAGCTGCTTGACCTGCTGGGGCTTGATGACCTTCGCCGCAAGCGAAGCCACCTCCGGCTCGATCAGCAAGCGCGCCTCGAACACTTCGCGCGCTTCCTCGCGCGAGGGTTCGGCAACGAAGGCACCGCGATTGGGTTCCAGACGCACCAGCCTGTCATGCGCCAGCGCCTGCAGGGCGGAGCGAACAAAGGCACGGCTGACGGAATAGATCGTCGCCAGCTCGTCCTCCGGCAACTTGGTGCCGGGAAGCAGACGATGGCTGACGACCGCCTCGCGCAAGCCGTTATAGACCGGAAGCCAACGCACATTCCCGCCGTTTTGGTCTGTCATGTTCGTCGCAGCCAGGTTCATCATCATCCAGTAGAAGCTGTTCAAATGGCGGATGCAATCGGTCGATACTGCATCCGCAAATCCTCTATCAATTTCCTTACATATCGAACACAGGTCCGGCGAGTGTCAACAATGTCGCGAGTTTTGATGCACAAACCCGGCTGAAATCATCTGAACGTCAATTCTGGGGCGAAAAAGGTTCAAAAATACCTTGAAAATCCTTCATTCGCGGCAGCTGATAGCCGCCCAGTTTCGATGTTTTCAAGCCGAGACCGACAAGGCTTTCACACAGTTTCACCGCACAGGTCACGCCGTCGATGACCGGCAGCCCATGCTCCCTGGAGAGAGAAGCAGCAAGGTCGGCCATGCCCGCACAACCAAGCACAATCGCTTCGGCATGGTCTTCCCGGATCGCCTTTGCGATTTCGTTCGAGACCTTGTTGCGCGCGTCTGATCCCGGAATTTCGAGGTCAAGCACGGCCACGTCGCTGGCCCGAACACGGGCGCAACGCGACATGAGACCATAGCGGGACAGGTTATGCTCGATTGCAGGCACCGAACGCGACAATGTGGTGACAACGCTGAACTTTCCGGCAATCAGGCTTGCCATGTGAAAAGCCGCCTCGCCGATGCCTATCACCGGCATGGTTCCGGCACAGCGCGCTGCATCAAGGCCGGTATCGTCGAAACAGGCAATGACGCAGGCATCGGCGGTCGGGCGCTTCTGCATTTCCCCGATCATGCCAGGAATGGCAAAAACCTCGTCGAAATATCCTTCGATGCTCGGCGGACCGTCGGCGGGATTGCTCGCGATGATTGTCGTGCCGGCACCTGCCACGCTGCGTGCAGCCTCGCCGATCTTGTGCGTCATCGATGCAGTTGTATTGGGGTTGATGACAAGTATTTCCATTTTCCTCGAACCATCGAAATATTTGTTTTCGTTCTGGATGGTCCAGAGCGTCTTTCGGACGCTCTGCCTAGTCTGCAATACCGGCGGTCAGATTTCCCCGCCCAGATAGAGTTTCGCGACGCGATCATCCGTCGCCAGTTCTTCCGAATTACCGGACAGGACGATCTTTCCGGTCGTCAGGGCATAGGCGCGCTGCGAGATGCGGAGCGCCATGCGTGAATTCTGCTCGACCAGAAGAACGCTCACCTTTTCGTCGCGGTTGATGGCGACGATGGAGCGGGCGATATCCTGCACCAGTTTGGGTGCGACTCCGAGAGACGGCTCGTCCAGCAGCAAAAGCTTCGGTTTGGCCATGAGCGCACGCCCAATGACCAGCATCTGCTGCTCGCCGCCGCTCATTGTGCCTGCGGCCTGCGAATAGCGTTCCTTCAGGCGCGGGAACCGCCCCAGAACCATCTCCAGCGTGTTGGCGATATCCGCCTTGCTGGAACGGGTGAACGCCCCCATCATCAGATTGTCGCGCACGCTCATATAGGGAAAGACGCGGCGGCCTTCCGGTACCATGGCAATCCCCATCTTGACGATCTCGTCCGACCGGGTGCCGTCGATCCGGCGGCCCTCATAATGGATTTCGCCCTTGCGGATCTTTTTCAGCCCCGTGATCGCCCGCAGGATCGAGGATTTGCCCGCACCATTGGCGCCGATCAGCGCGACTGTCTCTCCCTCCTGAACGCTCAGCGAAACGCCTTTCAGCGCATAGACGTGATCGTAATAGAGTTCGGCATCGGAAACTTTGAGAAGCTCTGCCATGGTCAATATCCAATCGTTTCGTCTTCTGCGCCGAGATAGGCTTCGATCACCTTCTCGTTTTCCTGGATCTGTTTCGGCGTTCCTTCCGCGATCTTCTGGCCGAAATTGATGACGACGATCCGGTCGGAAATATTCATCACCGCCGGCATGTCATGTTCCACCAGCAGCACCGTGACACCCCGGTCACGGACCGCCCGCACCATTTCCACCGCCTTGACGGTTTCGTCATGGTTCATCCCGGCAAAGGGTTCATCCAGAAGCAGGATTTTCGGCTCCGTGGCGAGACCGATGGCGATGCCAAGCGCCCGCAAGTGACCATGCGGCAAGTTCTGCGCAACCTCGTCCCGCTGCTTCCACAGGCCGAGAAACTGCAGGATTTCGTCGGCAGAGCGTCCGAACTCCTCCTGATCCCGGCGAGCAAGGCTTGACCCCACATAACAGCCGAGGAAACTCGCCTTGGCGCGCAGATGGTGGCCGACAATCACATTGTCACGCACTGTCATGCCCTTGAAGATCGTCGTTTCCTGGAAGGTGCGCACCACGCCCTTTCGCGCCACGATATGCGGTGCCAGACCGGAAATGCGCTCACCCTTGAAGCGGACTTCCCCGGAGGTGGGCGTGAGAAATGAGGCGATCAGCTTGAACAGCGTGGATTTACCCGCGCCATTCGGCCCGATGACCGACAGGATTTCCTTTTCACGCACCGAAAAGGAGACATCGTTGACCGCCACCAGACCGCCGAAACGTTTGGTAACGCTTTTGACTTCCAGAAGATCGCTCATGATCCTGCTCCCTTCTTTCCGGTCAGTCTGAGGCTGAGAAGCCCGTTAGGCAGGAACAGCATCAGGATGATGAGAACGCTGGAGAAGATCAGAAGCTGGAACTTGCCGGTCTGGAACAGGAAGTCCCAGCCGAAATAGAGGACGAAGGTTCCAATGATCGGACCGAAGACATAGCCAAGCCCGCCCAGGAAGCAGTTGAGCATGAAATTGACCGAGTCCGTGACGGTGAAGCTCGACGGATAGATCGACTGCGAGATCGCCACGAACATCGCACCGCCAAGCCCGCCGAGGAAGGACGAGATCGCATAGGCCAGCACACGCAGATTGGTGATGTTGACACCAATCGACGAGGCAAGCTCCTCATTTTGCTGCAACGACTGGCAAAGACCACCGATGCGCGAATTGATGAGGCGATAAAGCCCCGCGAAGCACAGCACCATCAGCACAATGGATACGAAATAGAAGGCCGCGCGCGGGTTCTGCAATGTTGCGAAATCCGGCAGGATGGTCAGGCCGAAAAGCGATATGCCACCCGGCATCGGAATGCTGACCATGCCCTTGGCGCCATTGGTGATGGGCAGCGCCATCGCCAGAAGACGGGCAACTTCGGTCAGAACCAGCGTGACCATGGCGAAATAGACGCCGCGAAGCCGCAGGATCGGAATGCCGATCAGGATGCTGGCGAAAGCGCAGAACAGTCCGGCCAGAGGAAGCGTCAGCCAGAAGGAGACGCCATATTTCACCATCAGGATCGCCGACACATAGCCGCCCATAAGAGCATAGGCACCCTGGCCGATATTGATGCGACCGATATAGAAGGTGAGCCACACCCCGCCACTGACGATGGAGAGAAGCGCCACCGAAGTGAGCGTATAGTAAAGGTCGTGCCGTCCGGTTGCCTCGATCAGGACCGGAATACCGATGAAGATGAGGGCCAGAAAGGCGGCAACGCCGATAAGCTTTGTTGTCTTTGTCATGATTGCCCCCTCAACCCCACGGCTTGCCCATGAGCCCGTTCGGACGGATGCTCAGGAACACCATCAATGCGGCGAAGATGACGAGATAGGTGATGTCGCCATAGGAGCGCAGCACCGTCAGCCCGACGGATTCCATCATGCCGAGGATGAAGCCGCCAGCAATGGCACCGCTCACGACGCCTGCGCCGCCGATCATCACCATCATGAAAGCCTTGATGGAGATGGCGCCGCCGATGCCTGAATTGACGCCGGTAATCGCGACCAGCAACCCGCCCACCAGACCTGCAAGCATTGCCCCCAGCGCGAAGCCGATCATTGAATAACGATCGACATTCACACCCATCAACTGCGCGGCCACGCGGTCCTGGGCAAGTGCGCGCATGGCGCGACCGGGTTTGGTGTATTGCATGAAAAGAACGAAAGCTGCGATGAAGACCACGGCAAGCACACCGATCAGAATGCGGTCATAAGGCATGATCAGGCTGTCGGAGACGAACACGCCATTGACGATCTTCGGCACGCCGCGTTGCTTTTCACCGAACAGAAGCAGGATCACCGCATCGAGGAAGAAAGCGACGGCCGCCGCAAGCAGCATCGTGCTTTCATCGCGCAGACTTCGCTTGATGACCGGCCGGAAGAGAAATTTTTCGATCAGCGCACCAACGATCATCAAAGTGACCGCGGAAGCCAGAAGAGCGACAACAAACGGCAGGCCAAGCTGTCCGTAAACCGTATAGGTGACAAAACCGCCCAGCACATACATCTGGCCGTGCGCAAAATTGAGGACGTTCATGAGCGCGAAGATCAGCGTCAGTCCCAACGCGATCAGTGCATATTGCGCACCCAGATATAGCCCATTGGCTATCACTTGTTCCATGAAGGCAGACTCCCTCGTGCGAAGTGTCGAGCAAACTGCAAGGCAGGCCCAAAACTCCGTGACAGTTCCTGGAGCATTTCCCGTTTGGCATGAGCCATTGGAAACGCTCTAACTGTTTGTTTTAACACGCATCTTATTCCGAAAACCGCTTCGCACTTTTCGGGATGCGCTCTAGCGATTGGGAGGCCCGAAGCAGAAGTACCCCTCTTCCGCTTCGGGCTTTTCACAGGCCTATCGGTTAATCGACCTGGCCGACGAAAAGCGTTTCAAACTTGCCGTCCTTGTATTCTGTCACAACCATCGGAATACCGAGCTGGCGCTTCTGCGTGAAGGAGGAGGTGCCGACATAGGTCAGCTTGGAACCGTCGCCATCGCCCTTGACGAAAGGATTGGGCGCAGAGAACGTGTCCACCGTCTTCTTGAATTCCTCGACATTGTCGACCGCAGCCGGGTTGGCCTTCAGCGTCTCGACAATGTATTCGAGCGCATAGACCTTGGTGTTGGACTCGTCATTATATTCGCCATAGGCCTTGGTGTAACGGTCGACGAATTCCTTCATCACGTCGGATGCGATTTCAGGCGTGGAAGCGCCACCCACCGAGATGAAGCCATTGGCGAGTTCGCCTGCACCTTCTTCCAGAACCTTGGCGTCCTGCGCGGTTTCGGTGGAAATGAAGCCCTGATAACCAAGCTCGCGCGCAGCGCGGATCAGCAACGGCGCATTGCCCGGCGCAACGCCCGACAGAACCAGCAGGTCCGGCTTCTGCATGACAATCGGCGTCAGAACAGGCGTGAAGTCGCGCGTATCGTTCTGATAGGCGTCGTTGGTGGAGACGACTTCAAGACCGAGCGCCTTGGCTGCCTCGATGCCGCTGTCGCGCTGGCTGAGCGGATCGGATTCATTGGCCGCCACAAAAGCCACCGTCTTGATACCCTTGTTTTCTTTCAGATATTTATAGATCGCCGGGCCGGACTGATAGTTGGCGATCATACCGAGAACAGCATTGGACGCCGGTGGCGTATAAAGTTCCTTCGGGAAGGAATAAGGGAAATAGATGATGCCCTTGGCTTCCGCCACCGGGCGGACGGCAGCGGCGCCGTCATCCACATTCGGACCCACTACGTAGTGAATGCCTTCCTGTGCCATCTTTTCCATGCCGGCGATGGCGCGCTTCGGGTCTTTCTGGTCATCGAAGGTAACGACTTTGATCTTGTAGGTATCGTCGCCAATCTTCACGCCGCCCTGCTCGTTGAGCCAGTCGGCACGAACCTGCATCGAGCGAACATTGGATGTGCCCCAGGCCGCCGCAGGGCCGCTGGTGACACCGACGAAACCGATCTTCAGCTCCTTGTCCGCTGCCTGGGAGGCCGACGCGGACATGAGCGCAAATATAGAAACGGCGCCTAGCGCCGCAGTCTTAACAACTGCGCGTCTATTGATCATTTTAGTTCCCCTTACTTAGCTTTACCTTTCCCTCATTTGGCGGAGAAAGGATATTCAAGCTAAACATGCGTTCGAAATATTGTCAACAATCCGAATATTTTTAATGAACGATCTTGGAACGACGCGTCATCAATTCCAGAAAATTTCTGAACGGAAAAAGGCGCGTCGGTTTCCGACGCGCCTATTGAAATGACAAACTGGGAACAGACTAGCTCCGCGCCTGCAACTGCGCGAAATGGGCGAGCATCCGGTCCGGCTCGGCCTTGATGCCACTGAAGAGTTCAAACGCGCCGACCGCCTGAAACACAGCCATGCCGCCGCCGTCGAGCACGCGGCATCCGCGCTCCCTGGCAAGCCGGACAAGCGCCGTCTGCAGAGGGAAATAAACAATGTCCGAAACCCAGAGGTGCGGCTGCATCAGCTCAGGCGCAAGCGGCAGACCCGGATGCGCGTCCATGCCCGTTGGCGTTGCATGGACCAGACCCGAGGCCTGTGCCAGTGTCTCCTCCAGATCGGCCCCGGCAATGAAACTGCATTGCGGCTGAACAGAAACAAGCTTGCCAATTACCGCATCGACCTTCGCTGCTTCGAGGTCGAAGATATGAACCTCCCTTGCACCCATTTCCGCCAGCGCATAGGCAACGGCAACGCCCGCCCCGCCTGCACCGAGCAACACGACACGCTCCAACGATGCATCCGGCAGGCCGCGGCGAAACCCTTCAGCGTAGCCCCACCAGTCGGTATTGTGACCGATGCGCCTGCCGTCGGAAAACACCACCGTGTTGATTGATTGCAGGGCCAAGGCATGGGGCGAAAGTTCATCGACCAGCGCCACCGCAGCCTGCTTGCAGGGATGGGTGATATTGAGCCCGGCAAATCCTGCAGCTTCGGCCTCCGCGACAAGGGCTGGCAGATCGCGTTCCGAACGCCCGTTCTCGGCGATGTCGATAATGTCGTAGCGATAGGCCAGCCCGGCGGCCTCGCCTTCCCGCATATGCATTGCCGGCGAAAGCGAACGTTGAATATTTGCGCCGATCAGACCCACATGCACACGACGTTTGGTCACTTCACTTATCAATTCTCATCTCCGCAGGATCGGACGACATGTCGATCCTCGTTATTCCGGGCTTTTCAAAAGAGCGATGATCGTATCGCTGATCAGGCGGCGATGCCGCGCCTTCACGTCGGACGCCATCAGGTCGGTGCCGAAAATCGCGCCGAACGTATGTCTGTTGGACACACGGAAGAAGCATTGCGCACTGATCAGCATGTGAAGGTCGAGCGCGGAAATGCGCCGTTGAAAGATGCCCTGCTCGCGCCCGCGCTCAAGGATTTTCTCGATCGTTTCCAGAATGGTTACATTCTGGCGCGACAGAACATCCGAGCGTTCCATATGTTCGGCGCGGTGAATATTTTCCACCGCAACGAGCCGCACGAAATCCGGATTGGCATCGTCATGGTCGAAAGTGCTTTCCACCAGACTGCGCATGGCGGATTCCGGGTCCTGATCGTCGAGCGACAGTGAGCTTTCAAGCGTGCGTATCTTGCCATAGGCCCGTTCCAGCACAGCGAGATAAAGCCCATCCTTGCTGCCGAAATAATAGTAGATCATGCGCTTGGACGTGCGGGTCTGCGCCGCGATTTCATCCACGCGCGCGCCGGAGAAACCCGATGCCACGAACTCCCGCGCCGCGACATCGAGAATATTCTCGCGCGTTGCGTCAGGATCGTTCTTGCGCGGCTGCGCCTTGGCGAGTGCCTTTGCCATAGTCCTCCCCCTTCAGCGTTCAGAGTGCCACAGCACTTTTTGGCATGCCCGCCGGACGCATGTATCGCCGCAGCGCCGCAATGCGGAAGATCGCATTGGCTGCGCCATATCCCTTGTAGCCTCGCCTCTGCACGACTTCGAAAAAGAAGCCCTGATCGTCGGTCGGGCTGTAAAGCTGGAAATATTCCCCGCTCTCATCGCGATCATAAAGCACGTTCGCGGCCTTGAGCCGGTCGGTGAATTCCGGATCGAGACCGAGACGTGCTTCCAGATCGTCGTAATAATTCGGCGAGATTTCCAGCGTATGGAAGCCGTTGTCGCGCAAAGCCGCAGCCGTCGCGAAGATATCATCCGTCGCAAAGGCCAGATGCTGGATGCCCGACCCGAAGGTCTCGGCAATGAAGCGACCGGCCAGTGTGCGACGGTTTTCCGCACCGTTGAGCGTGATGCGCAGCGTTCCCTCGTCGTTTTCCACCACCTGACTGCGCACGACACCGCCCGGATCGACGATATCGACCATGGGCGACTTCCGCGATTCCGTGAGCGAAGTATAGAAAAGCAGCCAGGTCAGAAGTTCATCGAACTTCATCGTCTGGGCAACGTGATCGATATGGGTGAGACCGACACTGGTCCCTGTATCATTGCCTGCGACCGGCTCGAACTCGATATCAAAGATACGGCCGAGATCGGTCTTCTCATCGAGGAAATAGACCAGCCCGCCGCCAACGCCACGAATGGCGGGCATACCGATTTCGCCCGGATCGAGCGGTTGCTCAAAACTTTCCGCGCCCATGGCCACTGCGCGGGCATGGGCCTCAGCCGCATCGTCCACGACGAGCGCCATGGCATAGGCAGCAGTGCCATGGACGGCATAGGCCGAGCTGGCGAAGCCGCGCGTATCCGTATTGATGACGAGGTTGATGTCGCCCTGCCGGTAGAGCGCAACGTCCTTCGTGCGATGCCTGCCAGCGAGTTTGAAGCCCAGCGCACCAACTGCGGAAACCAGCCGTTCGGCATCATCGGCATGGGTGGCAAACTCGACAAAGCCGACACGGTGCACCTTTGCGCGGGGCGGCATGGCAGCAACCGTCAGCTTGTTGTCCGGCTCGACCCGGCGAACCTGATCGCCAAGATAGATCAGCGAGCGGCGTCCATCGGCGGCGATGGTGGCTGGCGATCCGCCACGGAACTGGTCGTTGAAGATTTCGAGAGAGAAATAACCGTCATAGCCGGTCGCAGCCACCGCACGCATGAAATCCAGCACCGGCAGGTCACCCTCGCCCGGCATGTTGCGATAATGGCGGCTCCAGTAAAGCAGATCCATATCGATCAGTGGCGCGTCGGCCATCTGGATGATGAAAAGCTTGTCCTTCGGAATGGAGCGGATCGAGTTCACGTCGATCTTGCGCGCCAGAGTATGAAAACTGTCGAGGATAAGGCCGACATTGGGATGATCGGCGCGGCGCACGATCTCCCATGCATCGCGATGGTCGCTGATATGGCGACCCCAGGCGAGGGCCTCATAACCGACGCGCAGATTGCGCCGTGCCGCTCTTTCGCCAAGCTCGCGAAAATCGTCCGCGGCGCGGTCGATGCCACCAATGGCAGCTGGCGACACGTTGGAGCAGACCAGAACGAGATCGGTGCCCAGCTCCTGCATGAGGTCGAACTTGCGTTCCGCCCGATCGAAAGTGCGGCTGCGCAAAGGCTCCGGCATACCTTCAAAATCACGGAATGGCTGGAAAAGTGTGATCTCCAGGCCAAGGTCGCGCGCCATCTGGCCCACCTGACGCGGGCTTTCGTCAAAGGTGAGAAAATCGTTCTCGAAAATCTCGACCCCGTCGAAACCGGCTTTGGCGATGGCCCCCAGTTTCTGCTGGAGATCGCCGCTGATGGAGACGGTTGCTATCGAAGTCCTCATGTCACACTCCTGTCTCCGGCCAGACCGGAGTCCACTGGCGGTTCCGGACAAATCGGCCCGGAACCATCTAGTTCAGTATCGGCAAGATATTCAGCCGTACTGTTTTAGTTTTCGCCGCGTACCTTCTTCAATTCGGCAAAGAGTTCATCGACCGTTTCTGCACCGATTTCGGCGGTAAACTTGTCGATGATCGGCTTTACCGCATCGCGCAGGCGCGTGGTTTCTTCCGGCGTAAGCTCGGTAACCTGCATGCCGGTCTTCTTGATCTCGTCCAGCGCCGTCGCATCCTGCTCGCGCGAGACCTTGCGCTGATAGTCCCGCGCCTCGACCGCCGCCTGTTCGATCACCGCTTTTTCCTCATCGTTGAGGCGATCCCAGAACTTCTTGCTGATCATGACGATCTGTGGATTATACTGGTGGCGGGTCAGCGTCAGATATTTCTGCACTTCATAGAATTTGGCATTGATGATGTTGGCATTGGGATTTTCCTGCCCATCCACCGTACCGGTTTCAAGCGCCGTATAAAGCTCGGTATAGGGCAGCGGCACCGCATTGGCGCCAAGTGCATTGAACAGGGCAACCGGAACCGGCGATTGCAGGGTGCGTATCTTCAGCCCGGCAATATCCTCCAGCTTTGCGACCGGATGACGGTTGTTGGTCAGATTGCGGAAACCGAGCTCCCAATAGGCAAGCCCGATCAGACCCGTATCGGGCAGGCGCTTCATCAGATTGGTACCAAAGGGGCCATCCATGACCTTGTCGGCTTCCTCACCGCTGTTGAACAGGAATGGCAAATCAACCGCTTCGAATGCCTTGACGGTGCTGGACAGGATGCCCGCATTCATCACCGTCATTTCCACGACGCCGCCCTGCAAGCCGGAAAGTGTCTGCGGATCGCTGCCCAGAACACCGCCGGGGAACAGTTTCACATTGATCTGCCCGCCGCTCTTTTCCTTCACCAGCTCGGCAAATTTCTCCATGCCCGTGACCTGCGGATGGCCCTTGCTGTTGGCGGCAGCAAACTTGATTGTCTGCGAACGGATTTCAGCCATGGCGGTGGTCGTCATCAGGGCCAGCGGCAGCACCACGCCCAGTGCCATTGTCTTCAGTGTTTTCTTCATGTCTTCCTCCCACTCAAAAATTCTGTCTCTGTTTTTACGCATGTCTCCCGAAACCGGTTTCCATTTTCGGGAGACATGCTTTGATTTAATGGAACCAGTTCATCGGGACCGTCACCAGTTGCGGGAACAGCACCATCAGGAAAAGCACCACCA
>Ga0209369_1000239_pt1 | contig 108913 bp, 102 predicted proteins | sample EBPBio142010_DNA_FD_185865 | JGI IMG/M metagenome (GOLD analysis project Ga0209369, IMG submission 185865) | Wastewater treatment Type I Accumulibacter community from EBPR Bioreactor in Madison, WI, USA - Reactor 1_10/4/2010_ DNA (SPAdes)... | ecosystem: Engineered > Bioreactor > EBPR >...
CCTGAAGTCCCACGCCCACCAGGGCGCGCTGCGCCAGCTGCTGGCCGAGCAGGATCGCCACTGCGTGGCCAGCACCGAGGCCCTGCAGACCACGCCCCACGCCATGACGCGAGAGGGCCTGATGTCCGGCCGCGCCCAGCATTTCGACAAGCAGGACCAGCGCCGCATAGACCAGGACTGGATGACCGGCTTTGACAACCGCGACCGCCTGGCGCAGCTGCAAGAGCGCCTGCAGGCCGCGCAAGGCCAATGGGAAACGCTACAAAAACAGAAGCTGCTGGCGCAATCTCAGCAAGCGCTAGAGGCCCAAAAGACCCAAAGCTGGCATACCCTGTTGGCCCTGCACTGGAGCGACATCGACCAGGCCGGCGCCCAGGCCGAGCTGCAGCAGCTGCAAACCCGGCTGGCCGCGCTGCTCGATCCGCAGTCCGGCACCGTCCAGGCGCAGGCCGCCTGGCAGGCCGCGCAGCAGCACAGCCAGGCCCAGGCCCAGGCGCTGCTGCGGCTGCAAACCGCCCAGGCCACCTGGCAGGAGCGCCAGGCCAGCGCCCAGACGCAAGAGCGCCTGTGCCGCGAGCGCCTGGCCGCCACCCCGGCTCCGCCCGGTCTGGACACGCTGCATGGCCCCCTGGCCGCCCTGTGCCCGCCGGGCACCGCCTGCGAAGAACTCGCCACGCAAGAGCGCCAGGCCCTGGCCAGCGCCAGCGAGCGCCTGGACAGGCTGGGCCACAGGCTGGCCCTGCTGCACAAGGACATCATCCGGCAGATGGCGGCGGCGCAAAGGGAAGACCGCGGCGCACTCACCGATCACCCGCAAGAGGTCGAAGCCTTGGCGCATTACCTGCAGCGCCTGCAGCGGCTGCAGGAGGAAGACCTGCCCGCCAAGCGCGCGCGCTTCCAGGACTATTTGAACCAGGCCTCCGACCAGGGCGTGAGCACGCTGCTGTCCGGCATAGAGGCGCAGGTGGCCGAGATCACCGAGCGCATAGACCAGCTCAACCAGACCCTGGCGCGGGTGGACTTTCACAGCGGCCGCTACCTGCAGCTGGTGCCCCAGCCCGTGCTGCACCCCAGCCTGCAGCAGCTGCACCAGGCGCGCGCCCAGCTGCGCAGCGAACGCCTGCAGGACGACGGCGGCCAGCGCCACTACCAGGCCCTGTGCGCCATGGTCGAGCTGCTGCGCGAGCACGCCAGCAACCGCCGCACCAAGGCCGCCCAGGCCCTGCTGGACGCACGCTACCGCCTGCAGTTCGCCGTCCACGTACTCGACCGCGCCACGGGCCAGGTGCTGGAGCGCCGCACCGGCTCACAGGGCGGCAGCGGCGGCGAGAAGGAAATCATCGCCAGCTACGTGCTCACCGCGTCGCTGAGCTACGCGCTGTGCCCGCCCGGGCGCAGCCAGCCGCTGTTCTGCACCATCGTGCTGGACGAGGCCTTCTCCAAAAGCTCCCAGGCCGTGGCCGCGCGCATCATCCAGGCGCTGCAGGAATTCGGCCTGCACGCCCTCTTCGTCACCCCCAACAAAGAGCTGCGCCTGCTGCGCCAGCACACCCGCAGCGCCGTGCTGGTGCACCGGCGCGGCGCGCAAGCACTGCTGGCGAACATGGGGTGGGAGGAGATTGCGGCGCGGGCGGCGGGGCGGTGAGTTGGCGGGCGATGCCACATCGGTATCCATTGGGCATGGTCAGGAAATTGGCGTTTGAATCCGTCCCTGAACTTCAGGCGCACCATTCAAGTGACGGTTGAAGACCACGGCACCGAAGCTGTTCATGCAGGTACTACGCTAGTACAGCGACACGGAGGTATCGGAACAAGATGAAAGCGATGGATTCGCGCCCAGGGCAAGGCGCAAACCGCAGCGATAGCCGTAGCTATCGCGAGGATTTGCAACGCCGCCATGGGTGCGAAGGCGCGCTTTCATGTTTCGATATTTCCGTGTTGCTGTACTAGCGCACATGATGTTGCGATTGCTGGATTTGATGGGCTTGGTGGCCTTGCTCGGCTGGGTCTTCATTGCCTGGGTACTGTTCGGGCGCGCAGCGCGCCCTGCGGGTACAGGCCGGCTGCAGCTGTTGGGCGCAGCAGCACTGCTGGGGTGGTTGCTGGGGCGTTGACCAGCAGCACCCCCGTCACCTGCCCCCAGCGCCTCCCAATCCTCCTGCCACTGCCGCCGCTGCGCGCTGCGCTGTGCGTGCAGCCCGGCGGGCTTCTTGATGACCAGTTTGTAGGGTGAGCCCTGCTTGACGGTGTCGCAGCTCAGGGGGGTGCCCGTCTGCCGCAGCATTTCCTGCACATGGCTGCGGCGGGCCTCGGCCATGGGCAGGGTCAGGCTGTAGCCGTCGGGGGCCTCGGCCCAGGCGATGACGGCCTGGCAGTCCTTGCAGCGGCAGGTCCATTCAAGACCTTGCAGGCGATGGTCGTCGGCGGGCGGTTGCGGTGTGTGCAGGGCCTGCGCCAGCGCCTGCAGCACCGCGGCGCGCAGGCCTTGCAGGTCGGGCAGGTCGGCCGCCTGGGGCGGGAAGGCCTGCAGCAGCTGGCGCAGCCGCAGCAGGGGGTACAGGCCGGCATGCGTGTGCACATGACCGGCCAGCCGCGCCCAGCGTTTGGCCCGGTCGCTGGCGTGGGCCAGCGCCTGGGCCAGCTCGGCCGTGTGCTGGGCGCGCCAGCGCCAGGCGCTGTTGCGCTCGGCCGGGGTCTGGGTGGCCTGCTCGCGGTCGCGTGCGATGCGCAGGGCCAGGCATTGCGCCAGCAGCTGGTCGAGCAGCGCGGCGGGCAGGCCGGCGGCCTCGCAGGCCTGCACGAACACGGGCAGTTGCCGGGGCCAAGGGGGCCGCTCTTCGGACTGGCGCTGGCGCCCAAGGTGGCCATCCTGCGTCCAGGCCTGCAGCAGGGCCGCGCCCCAGGCGCTGCCATGGGCCTGCACCACGCGGGCCAGGGCTGGGGCATCGTCGGTTTGCAGTTGTGTCCAGTCAAAGCCTTGGCACAGCTGCAGCGCCAGGGCGCCGTCGGGCAGGGCGGCGGCCAGCTCGGCGTAGCTGGGCCACAGGTGCCGGGCGCCCTCGTCATGGCAGCGGTGCTGCAGTGTGGTCAGACTGCCCCGCAGGCGCTGGGCCAGGGCCGGCTGGTCGCCGCCGCGCGCCAGGGCCAGGGCGTCGGCCAGCGCGGCATCGAAGTCGGTGACGAAGCGCGCCGCCTGTTCGGCCTGCGGGGTGTGCAGCACCAGGGCAGCGCGGCGGTACCAGTAGTCCAGCGTCTCGCCATAGTTGCCCATGTAGCCTTCGAACTCCTCGTTGACCAGGTAGTCCTCGCCGGTGTCGGTGAAGCTCTCCGCCAGCCGCGGGTTGACATACATGGCCTTGCGGCGCAGCACGGCGCCATCGGCGTCCACCCAGAAGTCCAGCGTCATGTCGTCCTCGATCAGTTCGTCGGGCTCGGGGTCGCCGCCCTGGTCGTAGCGCCCGCGGTAGCGGAGCGTGGCCGTCCAGGATTCGTGGATCTCGGCCAGCGCCAGGTGCATGACCAGGCCCAGCTGCTGCGCCGCACTGCGCAGCGCCGCCACGCGCGCACGATCCAGCCCCTTGAGCAGTTGCCAGCGCAGGCCATGCTCGGTGTATTCATGGTCGAGCAGGAACACCCAGGGCTGGGTGCTGGGCTCGCCCTCGGGAAAGCATTGCTCGCGCAGCGCCCGCACCAGGGCCGGCGCGGCCGCTGCCTCGCCTTGCCGCATGCGGGCCGGCACCACCAGGTCGAAGCTCAGCACCACGCGCCAGCCCTCCTGCACCGGCAGCACCTCGTGCTGACAGTCGGCATAAAAGGCGCACCAGCGCAGGCTGTCCACCTGCAGGTGGTGCGACTGCAGCCTGCCCTCGTCGGCACCATGCACCACGCGCAGCGCGCCGCCGATATGCGCCGACGGCCACACCAGCACCAGGGTGGCGACCATGCCGGGGTGCTTTTCGGTGTCCTGGTGCGGCTTGAAGAACTGGCCCGGCCCGTATATCAGCAGGTTGTGCAGGTGGGCTCGCACCTCGTCCAGCCCCAGGGCCAGCGCCACATCAGCCAGCAGGCCTTGCAGGGCGCCCTCGGCCCAGTGCAGCGCGAGCGCGGCGGGGGCGATTTCGCCGGTGTCGCGCACCTGGGTGTCGAGCAGCGTGGCCTCGCGCCGGCCGTGCAGGGCCGGCTGGCTGGCGGCATGCAGCCGCGCGCCCTACTCTGGCAGCACGGGCTGGGACAATGCGCCAACGCCCTGCACCTGCACCGACAGCGCATCCAGGGGCAGCTGGCCCTGGGCCATGAAGCGCGCCTGATCCCCGGCGCCGGCCTGGCCCGACTGTGCCGACGCGCCGTCGGCGGCAAGCCGCGTCAAGGCCTGCAGGATGGGGGACAGGTCTGGCTCGGGCGATGGCATGGGCGTCCTTGTACTGGGTTGCAATGTGCGGCCATTTTGCGTGATCAGCCCGCCCGTTCTTTGCAACAAAATGGCATTTCCGCCATGCACAACAAGCCCCGACAGCTATATTTTTAGTAGTTCCATGAAATCCCCCCAAGACCTGGCCCAGCAGCTCGCCCGCCAATGGCAGCGCGCCGATTGGCGCGAGCGCCAGCTGCTGCCCGGCCCCGGCGCCTGGCCCGTGCGGCTGGCCATTGGCGCGCCCAGCGCGGCGCAGTTTGCGCAGGGCGGCGCGGACTTGCGCGCCCACCTGCAGGCCTGGCGCGCCATACAGGCTGAAGGCCCAGGCCAGGTGCAATGGCAGGATCACCGCTACCAGGGCGCGGCCGCGCCGCTGGCCGTGCCCACGCATTGGCTGCTGGGCCGGCCGTCCGAGGCGATCGCCGCCATGGCCCGGCATGCGGGCGGCGCGGGCCGGGCGGCCCAGGCCGACTACCAGGCGCTGCAAGCCGTGCTGGGTGCGGTCGATGGGCAGTTTCACCCGCTGCTGCTGCGCCGCCTGGCGCTGTGGCGCGCGGCGCCGGTAGATGAGGTGATCACCGCCGCGCGCATGGCGCTGCAGCTCGCGCCCGGCTGCGCCCAGGGCCGGCCGCTGCGCGCCCTGGCCGTGGCGGGCAACGACAGCAAGTTTTTCGAGCGCCACGCGGCCCTGCTCACCGCCCTGCTCGACCTGCGCTTTGACGGCGCCGCCGGCCGCGCGGGCCTGAGCGCCTTTCTGGATGCCAGCGCCGACGACGAGCATTGGCTGCTGGTCGCGCCCCTGGCCCCCGGCCTGCTGCCCTTCGCGCGCCAGCGCGTGCCGGCCAGCGAGCTGCAGGCCACGCCCCTGCCCGCCGCCCACATCCTGCTGGTGGAGAACGAACGCTGCCTGCACCTGCTGCCCCGGCCGCTGGCGGGCACCATCGCCATCCTGGGCGCGGGGCGCAACCTGGCCTGGCTGGCCGCGCCCTGGCTGCAGGCGCGCCGCGTGGCCTATTGGGGCGACATAGACACCTGGGGCCTGGCCATGCTGGCCGGCGCGCGCGGCCATCTGCCGCATCTGCAGGCGCTGCTGATGGACCGGGCCACGCTGGAGGCGCACCCTGACCGCGCCGTGGCCGAGCCGCAGCCGGCACCAGAACCCGGCCCCGGCGCCCTGCTGGCACAGGAGCTGGCGCTGGACGCACATCTGCGCGGCCTGGCGCGTGGCCGCTTGGAGCAGGAGTTTCTGAACCCCGCCCGCGTGGCGCAGGCGCTGACGGGCTGGGCTGCCTAAAATCACGCCCCTAACGGCCCAGCGGCCCACCGTGCAGCGCTGCGCGCCGCCGCCTTCCTTTCCGCCTCCCATGCCCCCCTTGACCATCCGAGCGGCCACCCCGGCCGACATCCCCGTCATCCTGCGCTTCGTGCGCGCGCTGGCCGTGTACGAGAACGCCGAACACGAGGTGCTGGCCACGCCCGATCATGTGCAGCGCACGCTGTTCTGCAACCAGCCCAAGGTGTTCGGTTTGATCTGCGAACAGGGTGATACGCCCGTGGGCTTTGCCGTGTATTTCTTCAACTATTCCACCTGGCAGGGCCGCCATGGGCTGTACCTGGAGGACTTGTACGTCGCGCCCGAGCACCGCGGCAAGGGCGCAGGCATGGCGCTCTTACGGCACCTGGCGCAGATCGCCGTGGCCCAGGACTGCGGTCGCTTCGAATGGAGCGTGCTGGACTGGAACACGCCCTCCATCGCCCTCTACGACAGCCTGGGCGCCCGACCGCAGAGCGAGTGGATACGCTACCGCCTGACGGGCGCCGAGCTGCAGGCGCTGGCCGATGGCGCCCGGCCCCAAACGCCATGAGATCGCCCATCGCCATCGTTGACGTGGACCGCCCGGACAGCTGGACGCGCTACCGCGCCGGCCTGTGCGCCAGCTGCGCCGCCAACTGCTGCACCATGCCGCTGGAGGTGCAGCTCTCCGACCTGGTGCGCCTGGGCCTGGTGGACGCCTTCGAGGCCGAGCACGAGGACCCCAAACGCATCGCCAAGCGGCTGCAGAAGGCGCGGCTGATAGACCACTTCAACCACAAGCACCTGCTGTTCACGCTGGCGCGGCGCGCCGATGGCGACTGCCAGTACCTGGACGCCAGGACCCGGCTGTGCACGGTGTACGAGCAGCGCCCAGAGACCTGCCGCCTGCACCCGCAGAAGAAAAGCCCCAAGCCGGGCTGGTGCCCCTACGGCCGCAAGGCATAGCGGCAGGGGCAACCCTGCCGCGGGGGCGGCCGTACCATAGGGCCACCACCTGAACGGGCCCGCCATGTACATCCCAGAACACTTCGCCGAATCACGCCTGGACGAGTTGCACCGCATCATGCGCGCCCATCCGCTGGCCATGCTGTGCACGTCGGGCCCGCAGGGGCTGGACGCCAACCACCTGCCCTTTCTGCTCGACGCCGACAGCGGCCCGCACGGCCGCCTGATAGGCCATGTGGCGCGCGCCAATCCGCTGTGGCAGAGCGTGGCGCCCGACAGCGATGTGCTGGTGGTGTTTCGCGGCGCCGAGGGCTATGTCTCGCCCAACTGGTACCCGAGCAAACACGAGACGCACCGCGCCGTGCCCACCTGGAATTACGAGGTCGTGCACGCCCACGGCACGCTCACCATCCATGACGACGTGAAGCATGTGCGCTCGGTGGTGGCGCGCCTGACGCATGCGCACGAGGCCGGCGAACCGCATCCCTGGAAGATGGGCGACGCGCCGCCCGATTACCTGGCCGACATGCTGCGCGCCATCGTCGGCATCGAGGTACACATCACGCACCTGGAGGGCAAGCGCAAGCTGAGCCAGAACCGCGGCACGGCGGATCGCAGCGGCGTCATGGCCGCGCTGCACGAACGCGATCACCGGGCGTTGGCCCAGGCCATGCAGCAGACCGGCTAGTACAGCATGCACACAGCACGCAAGGCCCTGCCCGCCATAGACCCCGGCCGCTGCACCGGCTGCGGCTGGTGCGTGGCCGTGTGCGCGCCGCATGTGCTGTCGCTGCAGGTGCAGGGCGAATCCGGCTGGGGGCCCAAGCGCTCCACGCTGCACGACGCCGATGGCTGCACCGGCTGCGCGCTGTGCGCGCTGCGCTGCCCGTTCGACGCGATTCGCATGGTGCGCGTGAGCAAGCCCAAGGCGGGCGCTTGATCAGACCGTCTCGCGCCGATGGAACCCGGGCGCGGACTCTTCATCGATGGCCATTTCCTCGACCTGCACCCGCTGCACGCGCGCCGCTGGCGGGCCGTCGTGCGCCCAGGCGATGAGTGCCTGCACGGCCTCTGCCGGCCCGCTGGCCACAGCCTCCACCGTGCCATCCAGGCGGTTGCGCACCCAGCCCCGCACACCCAGGCGAGAGGCGGCCTCGATCATGGATTGACGGTAATACACCCCCTGCACCTGGCCATGGATGCGCAGCAGGCGGGTGATGGTGGGGGTGGGGGCAGCGGTCATGCACGGACTGTAGCGCCCTGCCCATCGGCTTGCCGGCCACCATGTCGCACACGCCATGTCACTACAACCAAAATGGCTTGTAGCGCTTATGGATAAAGCGCCATCAGCTATCAATATAAAAGCAACAAGAGCGTAATCACGCGCTGCGCTACACTGCGCCCCATGTCATTGCACCTCGCACGCACCAGCACCAGCGCCCATTTGGCGCCGGCCGGCGCGAGCGCACGCATGATTAGCACCATGACCACCGCGGCTGCCTAGCGCACGCGCAGGGTGGCCGCAAAGGCGGCCCCCTGGTGTCTCATTCCCCCTCCGAACGAAACCCAGCCCCGGCCGCTGGGTTTTTTTGTTTTGGCTCTCGCAGCCTTGTTTGGAGATTGACCATGTTTGCAGATTCCCGGCTCAGCCCCTTGCCCCATGTGCCCGCGCGCGCGCCGGCCATGCCCCCTGCCCTGCGCGTGGGCCTGATTGGCATGGGCACCGTGGGCACCGGGGTCTGGCGCGTGTTGCGGCGCAACCAGGCACTGATCGCGGCGCGCGCCGGGCGGGCCGTGGAGATCGTCGCCGTGGCCACGCGCACCCCGGCGCGGGCGGCGGCCGCGCAGGCCGAGGCGCCCGGCCTGCGCCTGCTGGACGACCCGCTGCGGCTGGCCGCCGACCCCGGCGTGGACGTGCTGCTGGAGCTGGCCGGCGGCAGCGCCGCGCGCGACTGGGTGCTGGCCGCGCTGGCCCACGGCAAGCATGTGGTCACGGCCAACAAGGCCCTGCTGGCCGAGCATGGCGAGCAGCTGGCGCAGGCCGCCGTACGCCATGGCCGGGTGCTGGCCTACGAGGCCGCCGTGGCCGGCGCGGTACCCGTCATCAAGGCGCTGCGCGAGGGCCTGGCGGGCAACCGCATCGACGCCCTGGCCGGCGTGCTCAACGGCACCAGCAACTACATCCTGACGCGCATGCAGGCGGCGGGCCTGGACTTTGCCACCGCCCTGGCCGAGGCCCAGGCCCTGGGCTACGCCGAGGCCGACCCGAGCCTGGACGTGGACGGGACGGACGCCGCACACAAGCTGACCCTGCTGGCGGCGAACGCCTTCGGCCTGCCCCCGGCGCTGGACGCCGTGCATGTCGAAGGCCTGCGCGACCTGCAACCGGGCGACATGGCCGCAGCCGCGCAGCTGGGCTACGTCGTCAAGCTGCTGGCGATCGCCAGGCGCGGCGCGCAGGGCATGGAGCTGCGCGTGCACCCGGCCCTGGTGCCGGCGCAGCATGCCCTGGCCCGGCTGGATGGGGCCAGCAACGGCCTGCTGGTGCGCGCCGACGCCGCGGGCGAGGCCTTCTTCAGTGGCGCCGGCGCAGGCGGCGAGCCCACGGCCTCGGCCGTGCTCGCCGACCTGGTGGATCTGGCACGCCACCCCGGCACCGATGGCCGCTGGGGCGGCCCGACCGCCATACCCACCCTGGGCCTACGCGCGGACGCCCCGGCCGCCCCCCTGCCCATGGCCCAGGTGCGCACGCGCCAGCTGCTGCGCCTGCTGCCGGGCAAGACGTTCAACGAGGCCCAGGTGCTGCGCCAACTGGCGCACGCCGGCGTCAAGGTGGAGCGCCGCGCCTGGGGCCCGGCCGAAGCGGCAGGCGCGTCGCCCAGCCTGCTGCTGCTGACCGCGCCCGTCCCGGACGGCCTGGCCGCGCAGGCGGCCGAGCGTCTGCAGGCGCACACGGGCGCCCGGGTGCGGCGTTTGCGCGTGGAGGATTTCGGCGCCCAGCAGTTTGAATGAAAATGGCCTCCAGCGCCCTATATATAGTCGCTAAACGCTATAATTTTTATAGTATTTGATATCCGGCCTGCATGCCGGGATGGCCAGCACGCAAACGCACGATGAAGTCCTGATCCAGCGCGTTCACATCGGGGCAGCCAAGCAGGCCCAGGTTGCGGTCGATCTCCGTGCCCAGGATGTCGATCACACGCGCCACGCCGGCCTGGCCGGCCACGGCCGCGCCATAAAGCATGGCACGCCCCAGAAACACCATGCGCGCGCCCAGGGCCATGGCCTTGAGGATATCGGTGCCACGGCGAAAGCCCCCGTCGATCAGCACCGGAAAGTCGCGCGGCACGGCGGCCAGCACCCGGCCATGGCGTGCGGCGGCCAGGGCCAGATCCTGCTCGCAGCGATGGCGGCACATGGCCGTCACGCCCATGGGGGCGATGCCAAACGGGTGGGCATAACTGCGGCCCCACAGCGTGACCCGTTGCGAGCGCTCGGCCACGCCCACCAGCCCCTTGGGGCGAAACTGCACGGCGCGCAGGGCATCGCGGTTGGCCTGCAAGGTCAGGCCATCCTCGGTGCCGCCATTCACGTAGCCGAGCACGGCGCGCGGCAGCAGGGCTTGTGCGCGGCGTTCAAAGTCGGCAACCGACAGCAAGGTGTGCAGCTTCATGACGCGCGATTGTTGCCCGTTTCGGTGCAATGCCCCTGCGGCCGCGGGCAGGCAACGCAATCGACTACCATAACTGGACGAAATCACAGCATCCGGTGCGCCACGGTTGAAGCGCCCGCCCCCATCCATGTCCGCACAAGAATGGGCCGATCAGGCCCTGCAATCCTTTGAGTCGGTGGTTCAGGCCAGCACCGGCTTTCGCGTGCGCGAGGGCCAGCACCTGATGGCCCGACAGGTGGCCGAGACCTTCGCCCGGGCGCAGCTGGGCAAGCCCGAGGACGATGTCGATGAACCCGAGCGCGCCATCGCCGTCATCCAGGCCGGCACCGGCGTGGGCAAGTCGCTGGCCTACAGCGTGCCGGCGATTGCCATGGCGCTGGCGCGCGGCACGCGGGTATTGATCTCCACGGCCACGGTGGCGCTGCAGGAGCAGCTGGTGCACAAGGATCTGCCGCAGCTTGCGGCGCGCATGGAGCAGCCCTTTGCCTTTGCGCTCGCCAAGGGGCGCGGACGCTATGTCTGCAAGCTGAAGCTGGAGCGCCTGGCCGGCGGCGGCAGCGGCGGCGGCGATGACGATCTGCTAGACGACGACCTGTTCCCCGACGAGGCCGCGCAAGCACGGCACCCGCGCCACGACGCCGAGGCACGCCTGCGCTTCTACACCAGTCTGGCCGACGCCCTGGCCCAGGGCGGCTGGGACGGCGACCGCGACAGCCTGGACACCCCACCCGAGCCCGAGGTCTGGAGCCCCGTGGCGGCCGAGGCCAGCTCCTGCACCGGCAGACATTGCCCGCTGTTCAACCAGTGCAGCTACTTCGAGCGGCGCAAGGCCCTGGTGGCGGCCCAGGTCATCGTCGCCAACCACGACCTGCTGCTGTCCTCGATTGGCGCGCGCCTGCTGCCCGAGCTGGACAACTGCCTGCTGGTCATTGACGAGGCGCACCACCTGCCGGCCACGGCGCTCGATCAGTTCGCCTGCGAGATGGATCTGTCGCGCCTGACCTGGCTGGACAAGCTGGCCAGCCGCGCGCTGCGCATAGGCCAGCTGGTGGAGGTGGAAGAGATAGCCGACATCCCCAACCACACCGCACGCCTGCGCGCCGCGCTGCAGGACCTGGCGCGGCTGGTGATGGATGTGTATGGCGAGCAGCTGCGCGCGCCGCTGCCCGGCCGGCGCTCATTCAACTCATCCATGCCCACGCGCGCCCGCGTGAGCGGCGGCCTGCTGCCCGATGCGCTCGTCGAGCCCCTGGGTCAGGCTGCGCACCATGCGGGCGGCTTTCTGCAGGCCCTCAGCGCCATCGCCAAGGCGCTCAAGAGCGAGATGCGCGACAAGCCCGACGAGGCGCGCCGCCTGTCCCAGCTGTATGCGCAGATCGGCAGCCTGGCGCCACGGCTGGAGGGCGTGCACGCTTGTGCCCAGTTGCTGCTGCAGGACGCGCCCGAGGGCGCGGTGCCGGCGGCCAAGTGGTTCACGCTGCAGGTCGAGGGCGACTTCATCGTCGTGCGCGCCCACGCCAGCCCGGTGCTGCCCGGCAACACGCTGAAGAACCACCTGTGGTCGGCCGTGCGCGGCGCGGTGCTGACATCGGCCACGCTGACGAGCTGCGGGCATTTCGACTTCTTTTTGCGCGAGTCGGGCCTGCATGGCGACGCCGCCGTGACCACGCTGGCCGTGGCCAGCCCCTTCGACTATGCGCGCCAGGGCCTGCTGGTGGCCACCGAAACACAGGCCGACCCACGCGACGCCCAGGCCTTCACGGCCGAGATGGTGGACGCCCTGCTGTCCGACCTGGCGCTGGTCGAGGCCGGCGCGCTGGTGCTGTTCACCTCGCGCGAGCAGATGCGCCAGGCGGTGGACGCCATGCCGACCGCCATGCGCCCCGTGGTTCTGGTGCAGAACACCCTGCCGCGCCAGCAGCTGCTGGCGCGCCACCGCGAGCGCGTGGCCCAGGGCCTGCCGTCCATCATCTTCGGCATGCAGTCCTTTGGCGAGGGGCTGGACCTGCCGGGCAGCCTGTGCGAATCGCTGTTCATCACCAAACTGCCCTTTGCCCCGCCCGACGACCCGGTGGGCGAGGCGCGCGCCGAATGGCTGCGCGGCGCCGGGCGCGACCCGTTCAGCGAGCTGGTGGTGCCGGCCACCGCCATCCGCCTGGCGCAATGGGTGGGCCGGGCGATTCGCACCGAGGACGACCAGGCCCATGTCTACTGCTACGACAAGCGCCTGGTGCGCACCGGCTATGGCCAGCGCCTGCTGGCCGGCCTGCCGCCGTTTGCGCTGCAGCGGCGACAATCGGCGGCATGAGCCAGCACAGCATTCCACCCTGCCCGCAATGCGGGCTGACCAACACCTACCCCGACGGTACCAGCTACATCTGCCCCGACTGCGCCTTTGAATGGCCCATGCAGGCCGAGGCGGCGCCGGCCGATGCCGAAGGCAGCCGCGTGCGCGACGCCAACGGTAACGATCTGGCCGACGGCGACGCCGTGATCCTGGTGAAGGACCTGAAGGTCAAGGGCTCGTCATCGGTGCTCAAGAAGGGCAGCAAGATCAAGGGCATACGCCTGGTGGACGGCGCCAACGGCCACAACGTGGACTGCAAGACCGAGCTGGGCAGCATGCTGCTCAAGTCCGAGTTCCTGAAAAAGGCCTGAACCCCGTGGCCGCACCCATCGCCGTCATCGACTTCGAGACCACCGGCATGGCGCCGGCCCAGGGCGCCCGTGCCACCGAGGTGGCCATCGTGCTCATGGAAGGCGAGCAGGTCGTCGATCGCTTTGACAGCCTGATGCGTACCGGCGTACCCATCCCGCCGTTCATCGAGCAGCTCACCGGCATCAGCAATGCCATGTTGGCCACGGCACCGCCCGCCGAGGCGGTGATGCGCGAGGCGGCGCGCTTTGTAGGCAGCGCGCCCATGGTGGCGCACAACGCTGCGTTTGACAGCAAGTTCTGGCAGTCCGAACTGCAGCACGCCGGCCTGGCCGCGCCCCAGCCCTTTGCCTGCACCGTACTGCTGTCGCGCCGCGTGTTTCCCGACGCGCCCAGCCACAGCCTGGGCCGCATCACCGACCACCTGGGCCTGCCGCGCACCGGCCGCGCCCACCGCGCGCTGGCCGACGCCGAAATGGCCGCCGCCCTGCTGGCACGCATGCAGCGCGAGCTGTGCCAGCGCTTTGGCGTCCCCTGGCCCGATCACGCCCTGCTGATGCAGCTGCAGCGCTGCGCGCGCCAGTCCATCGGCAAGCTGCTGGACAGGCTGTCAACGGGCGCGGTTCACACCTCATAGCTATTGTTTTAATAGCTATTTGCGCTTACCGTACAAGCGATACAGGCCGTTTTTATCTAATTCTTGGCGCCACTCAAACTACTTCCCTCACTGGAGGAAGGTAGCGGCCGAAAGCATAGACAGCGCACCCGCCGTCTGCGGGACATCAGGACACCGCCCGCAGCGCCGCCGCCAGATCGCGCGCGAGGCGCCCCATGTCGCGCAGGCCCAGGGCCGCCAGGTTGATGCGGATCGCCGGGCCACTGCCCAGGCGCAGCGGCGCGCCCGCCTGCACGGCCCAGCCGCGCGCGGCCATGTGCTGCGCCACGGCGGCCTCGTCGGCCACGGGCAGCCATGCATGCAGGCCCTCGCCACGCTCCCAGTCGCCCGCCACGCCGTGGCGGCGCAGCGCCTGGGCCAGCGCCGCACGGCGCGCGGCGTAGCTGCCGGCCATGTGCTGCCAGGAGCCACGCCCCCTGCCCCGGCTGGCCTGGCGCCACAGCTGCGCCACCAGGCCCTGCAGCCAGCGGCTGACGGCACGCGGGCCCAGCGCCTGGTGCGCGCACATGCCCTGCACCAGCCCTGGCGTGCCGCTGACCACGGCCACGCGGCAGTCCGGCCCCAGGCTGCTGCTGACGGACAGCACATGCAGCCACAGCGGCGGCAGCGTGCCGGCCATGGCCAGCGGCGCGGCGCTCAAGGGGCCCCAGTGGTCGTCCAGGATCAGCAGTGTGTGCGGGCAGGCACGCAAGGCGCGGCGCAGCGCCCTCCAGCGCGCCGCCGTCATGGCCACGCCCGTGGGGTGCTGCGCGCGCGGCGTGAGCACCACGGCGGCGCAGTCCCTCAGCACGCCATCGGCCGGCACGCACATGCCCTGCGCATCGACGGCCAGCGCCACCGGCACCAGGCGCAGGCTGTGCAAGAGCGCCAGCAGCGGCGGCCACAGCGGGTCTTCCACACCCACGCGGTCACCGGGACGCGCATGCTGGCGCAGGGCGCGCTCGATGGCGTCGAGCGCGCCCGAGAAACAACCCAGGTCTTCGCCCGGCAGACCCTGGCCCTGCAGCCAGTGCGCGGCCTGAGCCAGCAGCGGTGCATCGCCAGCCACGCCATCCAGGGGTTGGGCCAGCGCCTGCGTCCAGGCCTGGCCACGTAGGCGCGGCAGCAGGGCGGCGTCGACCTGGCCGCCGGCCAGGTCGCGCAGCCCCTCGGGCGCGGCATAGACCGGGGTGGGGGAGGGCGGCGCGCCGGCCACGCGCGTGCCCTTGCGCCCCGCCGTGAGCACGCGGCCGGCGGCGCGCAGCCGCACATAGGCGGCCGCGACGGTGTTGGGATTCACGCCCAGCTCAACGGCCAGCTGGCGTACCGGGGGCAGGGCAGAGCCGGGTGGCAGGGCGCCGCTGCGCATGGCATGTTCAAGGCTTGTGGCAATGTCTCTGGCATTGCTTCCTTCGACGAACAAAGATGTCATAGGTACATTGTATTGTTTGTACTAGTACGATTTTTTGTACTGCCATGCGCGCGATATGCCGCCGAATCGGTCAAGAAAACTGGCGCCCGTCACAGCCGGAAACAGAAATAGGGCCATACAACCCGAAATGCCGCTGAAAAAGTAGCTGAAAGCCGGGGCCTTGGCGGCGGCTGCACCAACGGCGGTGGCAGGCTGCTAGGCTTGCAGCCATGCGCAAGCTCGTTCCCCCTGTTTTGCTGCTCGCGGCCGGCCTGTTGCTGGCGGGCTGCGGCACGGCGCCCGCCGCGCGCTCCAGCGCCCATGCCCGGCTGTCTGCCGAGCAATCGAGCGACATCGCCATCCACGCGCTGGGCCTGGTGGGTACGCCCTACCGCTTTGGCGGCAACACACCCGAGGGCGGCTTTGACTGCAGCGGCCTGATCGGCTATGTCTACAACAGCCGCGCCGGTGTGGCCCCGCCGCGCACGGTAGCGCTGCTGAGCGGTTTTGGCGCGTCGGTGCCGGAGGACGAGCTGCGCACCGGCGACCTGGTGGTGTTCGGCGGCGGCCGGCCCACGCATGCCGGCATCTATGTGGGCGAAGGGCGCTTCGTGCACGCACCATCGAGCGGTGGCACGGTGCGGCTGGATCATTTGCGCTCGCGCTACTGGGCGCAGCAGTCCGCCAGCTACCGGCGCCCCTGAACGGGCGCGCCGCGCAGGGGCGACAATCGGGCCACCATGACACTCATCGACCGCCCCATCCCCACGCCCAGCACGCACGACACCACGCGCATCGACGACCTGCGCATCAAGGCCGTGCGCCCCCTGATCACACCCGCCATCCTGGAGGAATGGCTGCCCGCGCCCGACGCCGCGCAGGAGCTGGTGGAGGCCAGCCGCCTGCAGCTGTCGCGCGTGCTGCACGGCCAGGACGACCGGCTGATCGTCGTCGTCGGGCCCTGTTCCATCCACGACCATGACCAGGCCATGGAGTACGCGCGGCTGCTGAAGCAAGAGGCAGACGCGCTGGCGCAGGATCTGCTTGTCGTGATGCGCGTGTACTTCGAGAAGCCGCGCACCACCGTGGGCTGGAAGGGCTATATCAACGACCCGCACCTGGACGGCAGCTTTGCCATCAACGAGGGGCTGGAGCGCGCGCGCCTGCTGCTGCTGGACGTGCTGGCGCTGGGCCTGCCCGTGGGCACCGAGTTCCTGGATCTGCTCAGTCCCCAGTACATCAGCGACCTGGTGAGCTGGGCCGCCATCGGCGCGCGCACCACCGAGAGCCAGAGCCACCGCCAGCTGGCCAGCGGCCTGTCCTGCCCGGTGGGCTTCAAGAACGGCACGGACGGCGGCGTGAAGGTGGCCGTGGATGCCATTCAGGCCGCGCAGGCCGAGCATGCCTTCATGGGCATGACCAAGATGGGCCAGGCCGCCATCTTCGAGACGCGCGGCAACCACGATTGCCATGTGATCCTGCGCGGCGGCAAGGCACCCAACTACAGCGCCGCCGACGTGCAATCGACCTGCGAGCTGCTGCAAAAGTCCGGCCAGCAAGCGCAGGTGATGATCGACCTGTCGCACGCCAACAGCAGCAAGCAGCATGCACGCCAGATCGCCGTGGCCGAGGATGTGGCTGCACAGATCGCGGGCGGCGATGCGCGCATCACCGGCGTGATGATCGAAAGCCACCTCGAGGAAGGCCGCCAGGACATCGTGCCCGGCCAGGCGCTCAGGCATGGGGTCTCGGTGACCGATGCCTGCATCAGCTTTGCGCAGACGGTGCCGGTGCTGCGGCAGCTGGCCGCTGCCGTGCGCGCGCGGCGCGAGCGCAACACCCCATAGCGGAGCGGGCGGGGGCATGGAAATCCGGGGGCCGTGGCAAGCCTGACCCGATGGATACTTTGCTGCAGCAAGGAGTTGGCATGCCTGCTTGTTACAACCACGAGGTGCCCGTCTCGGCGAAACCGCGGGCACCCCATCCTGCAAATGAGGGTTCAGCCCCATGGTGGATTGGCTGTAACCTCAGGTAAACCATGGTTTCCGCCGTCCCCTCACCATGCCCTGCCACTCCATGCCGTTGAGCCCACCTGTCCTGCCACCGTCGGCCGCTTGCGCCGCATTGCCTTGACCTAGGCCATGAGCGCAAACCCCTGCCCACTGCCACCCGCCTGCCGCCCATGCAGCGCGGCCAGGGGCAGGGTTTTGCGGGTGCGGTCATGACGCACAGGCCCGACATGGCTGCGGCGGGCGCGCTGGGATTTCGCGCCATGACCTCCGCCTTCTGGGATCGGGATCTGCAGTCCGACACCATGCGCTGGAACGACGGCATGGAAAGGCTCTTTGGCGTGCCCCTGGCCAGCCTGCCGCCGGACGGCAGCTCGTGGACGCTGCGCCTGCACCCCGACGACGCGCCACAGGTGCAGCAAAGTCTGCGGCAAGTCATAGCCGGCACTGCTGAGTTCTGGTGCGCCCAGTACCGCTTTCGCCGCCAGGACGGCAGCTACGCCTGGGTGGACGACCGCGGCTTCGTGCTGCGCGACGCCAGCGGCCGTGGCCTGCGCATGGTCGGCGGCATGATCGACATCAGCCTGCACTGGCAGGCCGGGCAGCAGTACCGCAGCCTGTTCACCGAGCACCCGCAGCCGATGTGGGTCTGTGACCAGGGCAGCCTGCGCCTGCTGGCCGTGAACCCGGCCATGGCGCGCCACTATGGCTATGACGAGCAGGAGCTGCTGGGCATGGACATGCGCCTGCTCTGGCCCCAGGCACAGCGCGCCCAGGCCGACAGCGCCCTGGCCATGTGCAGCGACGCGCGCGCCGCGCACACGCTGGCCACGGCAGCTACCACCTGGCGCCACGCACGCAAGGACGGCACGCTGATGGACATGGAGGTATTCGTCGGCGTCACCGATTTCGACGGTCACCCGGCCTGGCAGATACTGGCCCATGACATCACCGAGCGCAGCCGCATAGACGCCGAACTGGCGCGCCTGAGCCGGGCCCAGCGCATGCGCAGTGCCTGCAGCGAGACCCTGCTGCGCGCCAACACCGAGGCCGAGTTGCTGCACGCCGTGTGCGCGGTGGCGGTGCAGGTAGGCGGTTACCGCATGGGCTGGGTGGGCCTGGCGCGTGATGACGAGCGCAAGCGCATAGAACCCGTGGCCCATGCCGGAGGCTCGCCCGAATACCTGGCGCAGCTGCGCCTGAGCTGGTCGCCCGACGAGCCCGGTGACCAGGGGCCGGCCAGCATCTGCGTGCGCAGCGGCCGCACCGTCGTCCTGCGCGACATGCGCGCCAACCCCACCTTCGACAAGGTAGCCGGGCTGCTGGACGCGCTGGAGTTTCATTCCGCCATCTACCTGCCGCTGCGCGGCGCAGAGCGCAACCTGGGCCTGCTGTGCCTGTATGCCCCCGAGGTGCTGGAGCCGGGTGCGCAGGAGACGCAGCTGCTCGAAGCCATGGCCGCCGACCTGGCCTTTGGCCTGGAAAACCTGCGCACCCGCGCCGAGCAGCAACGCCTGCAGGCCGCCATCGTGAAGGTGGCCAAGGCGGTATCGGCAGGAACGGGCGTGGCCTTCTTCGACCACCTGGCGCAGCATATGGCAGACGCGCTGTCGGCCCACGTTGCCTGCGTGGTGCGCCTGCAGCCGCCCGTGGATGGCCAGAGCCTGCAGGCCGTGACGCTGTCGCATATCAGCGATGGCGTGGTGCAGCCCACGCTCGAATACGCGCTGTCGGGCACACCCAGCGCGCAATTGCTCACCCAGCCCCTGGTCGTGATCGAAGACCGCGTGGCCCAGCTGTTTCCGCATGACCCCGTGCTGGCACGGTGCAGGGTGCGCAGCTATGTCGGGCGGCAACTCACGGGCAGCGACGGCACGCCCCTGGGCATGATCCTGGTGATGTACCGCAAGCCGTTGCGGCGAGCGCATCTCGTTGACACCGCACTGCAGATCTTCGCGGCCCGCGCCGCTGCCGAACTGCAGCGCCAGGCGGACGACATGCGCATACGCCAGCAGGCATCGCTCTTGAACAAGGCCAGCGACGCCATCATCGTGCGCGACCTGGAGCATCGCATTACCTTCTGGAACGAGGGCGCAGAACGGCTGTACGGCTGGAGCCGCGCAGAGGCATTGGGGCACAACGCCGCCAGCCTGCTCTACCAGGATGCACAGTGCTTCCACCAAGCCAGCGCCCAGGTGCTGCGCAACGGCGAATGGACGGGTGAGCTGCAGCAATATGCGCGCGATGGCCGCGCCATCGAAGTCGAAGGGCGCTGGACCCTGGTGCGCAGCGAACAGGGCGAGGCCGAGGCCATTCTGGCCATCAACTCCAACATCGGCCAGCGCAAGGCCAGCGAACGGGAGATCCAGCGCCTGGCGCTGTTCGATGCCCTTACCGGCCTGCCCAACCGCGCGCATTTCATGCAACGCATGGGCCAGGCCCTGGCCGCGGCCCAGCGCCAGCGCCAGGGTGGGGCGCTGCTGTTCATCGATCTGGACAACTTCAAGCAGCTGAACGACACCCTGGGCCACGACCAGGGCGACCTGCTGCTCAAGAGCGTGGCCCAGCGCCTCAACACCTGCGTGCGTGCCATGGACACGGTGGCGCGGCTGGGCGGAGACGAGTTCGTGGTGTTGCTCGAACAGATAGGTGCCCAGCCCGCAACCCTAGCCGAACATGCGAACAAGGTGGGCGAGAAGATACTGAACGCGCTCTCCCTTCCCTATGCCCTGGCGGGCCACCAGTACCGCAGCACGCCCAGCATAGGCGTGGCCTTGTTCGATGATCAGTCCACCACCGTGGGAGAGCTGCTCAAGCAGGCCGACCTGGCCATGTACCAGGCCAAGATGGCCGGGCGCAGCACGCTGCGCTTTTTCAACCCGGGCATGCAAAAGGCCGTGGACGAGCATGTGGCGTTCGAGGCCGACCTGCGCTCCGCCCTGGCGCAGCAGGAGTTCTCGCTGCACTACCAGCCGCAACTCAACGCGCGCGGCCAGATCCTGGGCGTGGAGGCATTGCTACGCTGGACGCAGCCACGGCGCGGCATGGTGTCACCCGCCGAGTTCATACCCGCGGCAGAAGAGACCGGTCTCATCCTGCCACTGGGGCGCTGGGTGCTGCACACCGCCTGGACGCGTCTGGCGGCGTGGCAAAAACAGCCCGATCTGGCGCCTTTGACCATGGCCGTGAACGTCAGCCCGCGCCAGTTTCGCGATGCCGGCTTCGTGGCCGACGTGCTGCGCGTGCTGGCCGTCACCGGCGCCCCGGCGGCGCAGCTCAAGCTGGAGCTGACGGAAAGCCTGCTGGTCGAAGACATGGCCAAGACCATCGCCACCATGGAGGCGCTGCGCGCGCATGGCGTGAGTTTTTCGCTGGACGACTTTGGCACCGGCTATTCCTCGCTCACCTACCTCAAACGCATGCCGCTGGGCCAGCTCAAGATCGACCAGGGCTTTGTGCACGACCTGTTGTCCGACCCGAACGACGCCGCCATCGTGCGCACCATCGTCGCGCTGGCCGACAGCCTGGGGCTGGAGGTGATTGCCGAGGGCGTGGAAACCGAGGAACAGCGCCACTGGCTGGCCCAGGCCGGCTGCCAGGCCTACCAGGGCTATCTATTCAGCAAGCCCTTGCCCGCGCAGGAGGTCGAGCAGCTGATGCAGTCCCATATCAGCGCAAAAAACGCCGCTGGCACCGGCGCCGATGGCCTCCTCGCTTATTCCATATAGGTATTCATCAATACATAGTGGTAGTAGTAGAGCCCGCCCTGCGCTGTGGATAAGCCTGTTTTCTGTAATGCCCACAGATAGTTAGGATGCTGCCAAGGGTGTGGCTTCAGGCCGGTGCAAGCGCGCCGCGAATCTGGAACAACTTGCGCCAAGCGCCGCTGGCTGTGGATAAGCCACCATTTGCCAGCCTTTCATGCACAGCCTTGCCCACAGGAGGCAAGTCAAAAATGCCAGGCGTAGCGCAGCTGCAGGAATTCCACCCCCGGGTTGGGTTTCTTGATGCCGGCGTTGGAGACATGCTGCAGCCGCAGCAGCAGCTCATGCTGGCGTCGTGCCCCAAAGTTGATGCCGATGCCCAGGTGCGAGGCAAAGTTAAAGCGCGTGCTGAACTCTTCCTGTCCCGCCGGGTGGTAGCGTTGATCGGCCAGCGTGGCACCTATGCCGGCCTCCCAGAACCAGGCAGAGCTGCCGCCATCGGGCCGCAGGCGCAGGGTGGGCGTGACGCCCAGCACGAGGGTGCCGCCATGCCTTGCGGCACCCTTGAAGAACCAGCGGCTGAGATACAGATCCCAGTGGCCGCGCAGCTCGCCACCCCACAGCGGCATGCGCCATTCGCGCCAGGGCAGGGTCAGACCCAGGGTCAGGGCCTCGGTGTCGTGCTCCGCTATGGCCCCCTGCAGGTAGATGCTGGGCGCGTGCGACAGATCGGTCATGGCCTGCTGTGCAAAGGCGGGCAGGGCGGCAAGCCAGCCCGCTGCAACCAGGGCATGCCAATGGCGCTGGCTGGCGCCGCGGGCGCCACGAAAAGGGGAGGGGTGCGGCAGACAAGGATGGAACATGACGTTTATTCGTTAGTTTGTGCAGGGCAAATGTAACGAATGTAGACCCCCTCCAACCCTGGGCCTTGTAGGCCAGGGCCGCAGCATGCAGCCCTGGCTGTCGCCGTCTATTACTGGCCCATGGATGCGCCAGGGCCAAAGCCATGGTGGTGGCCGTGGCGATGCATGCCCCACCCCTGCTTGGCACCGCGCTGGCCATACATGCGCGCGCCCTGGTCGTCGAAGGTCTTTTGCTGTGCCGGCGTCAGCTGGGCGTAGAAGGCCTTCACGGCCTCGCCGCGGCGTTCCATCTCGGCGCCACGCTGGGCGTGCATGGCGCGCATGCGGTCTATGCGCTCGGGCGTGGTCAGCTTGTCCATGCCCTGCCAGTCAAGGCGGGCATGGCGCGGCTCGGCATTGGGCTGCATGGACTGCACAAAGCCGTTCCAGGCCGGCTCCTGCGCGGGCGTGAGCTGCAGCTTCTGCTTGAAGGCCTCCAGGCGCTGGCCCATGCGTTCCTTCATGAACTGCTGGCGCTGCTCGGGTGTCATGGCGCGCGGGCGCTGGGCCTGCTCGGCCACCGGGCCGGCACCGGGTGCGGGCTGGGCGAAGGAGGGAGCGGCAATGCCGGCCAGGGCGGCCACCAGGGCGGTGGCGGCCAGGCGTTGGGTGATACGGAAACGGGTCATGGTGAATTCCTTTCTTGCGTGATGAAAACCATGGAAGCCAGTGTCCGGCGCCCGTGTAACGCCACCATGTGGGAACACTGCGCCTGTGTAAAGTTCTGCCAGGCCGTGCCGCGCATCTGCAGCATTTTTATGAAGAAAATAGGGATTTTGCGCTTTACCATCAAGCGTTGACAGCTATCAAATCAGGAATAACCCAAGTGTTCAAGAACCTCATCGTGTACCGCATTGCCCCGGGCTGGCAGGCGGATCTGACCCAGCTGGAGGAGGCCCTGGCCAAGACCCCGTTCCAGGAATGTGGCGCCACGCAGGAAAAGGCCGTTGGCTGGGTGCCGCCGCGCGGCGATGCCCACGGCCCGCTGGCCGAGAGCGTGGGCGGGCAATGGATGCTGCGCTTCATGGCCGAATCCAAGATGCTGCCGGCCACGGTGCTGGCACGCAAGGTCAAGGAGAAGGCCGCGCTCATCGAGCAGCAGACCGGCCGCAAGCCCGGCAAGAAGGAGGCCAAGGAGCTCAAGGACGAGGCCAGGCTGGACCTGCTGCCCATGGCCTTCACCAAGCAGGGCTCGACCTGGGTGTGGCTGGACCGCGAGGCCGGCCTGCTGATGCTGGACACCGGCGCCCAGGGCCGCGCTGACGAGATCACCAGCCTGCTGGTGGAGCAGCTGCCCGGCCTGTCGCTGGCGCTGCTGGACACCCAGACCAGCCCCCAGGCCGCCATGGCCCACTGGCTCAAGAGCCAGGAGCCGCCGGCGGGCTTTTCCATAGACCGCGAATGCGAGCTGAAGAGCGCCGGCGAGGACAAGGCCGTGGTCCGCTACGCGCGCCACCCGCTGGACATCGAGGAGGTGCAGGCGCATATCGAGGCCGGCAAGCTGCCCACCAAACTGGCCATGAGCTGGGACGACCGCGTCAGCTTTGTGCTCACCGAGGGCCTGCAGCTGAAAAAGATCGCCTTCCAGGACACCGTTTTCGAGGGTCAGAAGCAGGACGACGCCGGCTTTGACGCCGACGTGGCGATTGCCACGGGCGAACTCTCCAAGCTCATCCCCGACCTGATCCTGGCCCTGGGCGGGGAAGGGCGCGGCGAGATCGGCGGGGCAGCGACGCCCGTAAACGGCGCCCTGCACGCCCCGACCAGCGGCCCGGACGACGACGCGCCGTTCTGAGGCCGCAAATGACAACGGCCCAGGCGAACCTGGGCCGTTGCTTCAAGCGCGAAGGCTTAACCCGCCAGCGTTTCCTTCATCGGCGCCGCGGTTTCGCCGTCCAGCGCCGCATGCAGGCGCTGGTAATCCAGCCCGTTCTCCCAGCGCGAGACGACCACCGTGGCCACGGCGTTGCCAACGAAGTTGGTGAGAGAGCGGCATTCGCTCATGAAGCGGTCCACGCCGAGGATCAGCGCCATGCCGGCCACCGGCACCTCGGGCACCACGGCCAGGGTGGCGGCCAGGGTGATGAAGCCCGCGCCAGTGACGCCGGCCGCACCCTTGGACGACAGCATGGCCACCAGCAACAGGGCCAGCTGCTGGCCCAGGCTCAGGTCGATGTCGGTGGCCTGGGCGATGAACAGCGCGGCCAGCGTCATGTAGATGTTGGTGCCGTCCAGGTTGAAGGAGTAGCCCGTGGGCACCACCAGACCAACCACCGATTTGCTACAACCGGCCTTCTCCATCTTTTCCATCAGCGAGGGCAGGGCGGATTCCGACGAAGACGTGCCCAGCACCAGCAGCAGTTCGGCCTTCAGGTAGCGCATCAGCTTGACCACGGAGAAGCCGCACAGCCGCGCCACCGCGCCCAGGATGATGAGCACGAAGAGCAGCGAGGTCAGGTAGAAGGTGGCCACCAGCTCGGCCAGATTCACCAGCGAGCCCAGGCCGAACTTGCCGATGGTGAAGGCCATGGCGCCAAACGCGCCTATGGGGGCGGCCTTCATGACGATGTTCACCAGCTTGAACACCGGCTTGGTCAGGGCCTCGAAGAAGTTCAGTGCCGGCTTTCCGGCGTCGTCCGCCATGGCCAGGGCCACGCCGAACAGCACGGCCACGAACAGCACCTGCAGGATGTTGTCGCCCACGAAGGGGCTGACCAGGGTCTTGGGGATGATGTCCATGGCAAAGCCCACCAGGCTCAGGTCATGCGACTTGGCGACGAAGCTGTCCACCGCCTTGGTGTCCAGATCCGCCACGCGGATGTGCATGCCGGCGCCGGGCTGCAGCACATTGGCCACCACCATGCCGACGATCAGCGCCAGGGTGGAGAAGCACAAAAAGTAGGCCATGGCCTTGCCAAACACGCGGCCCACGGTGCGCAGATGCGTCATGCCGGCGATGCCGGTGACTATGGTCAGGAAGATCACCGGGGCGATGACCATCTTCACCAGCTTGATGAAGGCGTCGCCCAGCGGCTTGAATTGCGCGCCGTACTGCGGCTCGAAATGCCCCAGCAGCACGCCCAGCACAATGGCCAGCACCACCTGAAAGTACAGCTGGCGGTAAAAGGGCAGGCGCTCGGGCGCGGCGGTGTCTTGCAGGGGAATGGCGTGCATGGCGGGTCTTTCGTGGGTCAGAATATGACGCGCTCGCATGGCGCATCCTGGGGCTGGATTGGACATCGCCAGCTTTTTTTTGCCGATAACCTATTGGTATTAGGCGGCGCACCCCGCGCCGGCCCAAGCGCGCACACTCCAGGCCCATGAACCAACGCCGCCAACTGCTGTGGACCGTGCTCGTCGTGCTCGCCGGCATGGCGCTGTGCATGCTGCTGGTCGGCCAGATCGTGCAGCGGCGCGCGCTCAACGAGGAAAGCCAGGATGTGCAGCGCCGGCTGTCGCTCTACGCCCAGGCCCTGGTGCAGCGCATAGACCGCTTTCGCACCCTGCCCGAGGTGCTGGCGCTGGACAGCGAGCTGCGCACCGCGCTGGCGCAACCGCTCACGCCGGCGGCGGTGCAGGCACTGAACCACAAGCTGGAACAGGCCAACGGCGCCAGCCAGTCGTCCACGCTGACCTTGATAGCCCGCGACGGCCTGGCGCTGGCCGCCAGCAACTGGCGCGACGCGCACAGCAACGTCGGCGAGAACTACCACTTCCGCCCCTATGTGCAGCAGGCGCTGCAGCACGGCCAGGGGAGCTTCTACGGCATAGGCCTGACCACGGGGGAGCCGGGCTACTTCCTGTCCACCGCCATCCGCGACGCGCAGGGGCGCGCCCTGGGCCTGGTGGCCGTGAAGATCGTCTTCACCGAGCTGGAGCGTGAGTGGCGCAATGGGCCCGACATCGTGCTCGCCTCGGACACCCATGGCGTGGTCTTCCTGGCCAGCCGCGACGCCTGGCGCTACCGGCTGCTCAACCCGCTCACGGCGCAGGACCGCGGCGAGCTGGCCGCCACGCGCCAATATGCCGACCAGCCTCTGGCGCCCTTGCTGTACCGCAGCGAGCGCCCGGTAGCCGGCGGCGGCGTGGTGGTGCGCCTGCAAGACCCCGCCGAGCACCGGCCGCTGCTGTGGCAGACCCTGGAGCTGCCCGGCAGCGACTGGAGGCTGCACCTGCTGCACGACACCCGCGCCGTGGCCAGCGCCGGCCGCTGGGCCGCCGTGGCCGCTGGCGGCCTGTGGCTGGCCCTGGCGCTGCTGGTGCTGATCCTGCGCCAGCGCCGGCGCCTGGCCCTGCTGCGCCAACGCAGCCGCCAGGAGCTGGAGACCGTCCTGCAACAACACGCCCAAGAGCTGCGCACCGCCCAGGGCGCCATCGTGCAGGCCGCACGCCAGGCCGACACCGGCCTGTCACGCAGCCTGCAGCACCTGCCGCAGGGCGTGGTGGTGGTGGACAAGGAGCTGAACCTGGTGGCCTGGAACTCGCGCTACGTCGAGCTGTTTCGCTTCCCTGCGGAGCTGGTGCGCGTGGGCGCCCCGATAGAGGCCCTGCTGCGCTACAACGCGCGCCGCGGCCTGCTTGGGCCGCCGCCGGCCGACGACGCCGTGCAGCGGCGCCTGCGCCACCTGCGCGAGGGCACGCCCTACCTGCACGAAAGCTCCAAGAGCGACGGCCAGGTGCTGGAGATTCGCGGCAACCCGCTGCCCGAGGGCGGCTTTGTCACCAGCTATGCCGACATCACCAGCTACAAGAACGCCGCGCGCGAGCTGCGCTCGCTGGCCGACGCGCTGGAGCTGCGCATCGCCGAGCGCACGCGCGACCTGGACGCCGCCCGGCGCGAAGCCGTGGAGGCCAATCGCTACAAGACGCGCTTCGTCGCCGCCGCCGTGCACGACCTGCTGCAGCCGCTGAACGCGGCGCGCATGTTCAGCTCGCTGTTGCGCGGCCATGCGCTGGACGAGGCCGGGCGCCAGGTGGCCGACAGCATTGACGGCGCGCTGGCCGCGCAGGACGGCATCCTGGCCAGCCTGCTGGACATCTCGCGCATGGAGTCGGGCCAGCTGGAGGTGCGCCTGCGCGACTTCGCGCTCGGGCCGCTGCTGCAGGTGGTGCAGCACAACTTCGGCATCATCGCCAAGAGCCGCGGCCTGCGCCTGGACTGCGTGGGCTCGCGCTACACGGTGCGCAGCGACGAGGCGCTCTTGCGCCGCATCTTGCAAAACCTGCTCTCCAATGCCATCCGCTACACGCCCGGCGGCAAGGTGCTGATCGGCTGCCGGCGCCATGGCGATCAGCTGCGCATCGAGGTGCACGACCAGGGCCCAGGCATACCCGAGAGCCTGCAGCGCGAGATCTTCGAGGAGTTCCGCCGCCTGGGCGAGGGCCATGACGATGACCGCGGCGCCGGCCTGGGCCTGGCCATCGTCGAGCGCCTGGGCCGGCTGCTGGGCCATGAGATCGGCCTGCGCTCGGAGCTCGGGCGCGGCAGCATGTTCTGGGTCAGCGTGCCCATTGTGGCCACCGTGGGCGCCGCGCCATCGCTGGCGCCCACCGAGAGCGAGCCCGCACAGGATCAACCCCTGCAAGGCACCACGGCCTGGTATGTGGACGACGACGCCCCCAGCTGCGCCGCCACCGGCGCGCTTTTGCAGCGCTGGGGCTGCGACGTGCCCCTGGCCGGCGGCCCGCAGGCGGCGCTGGATCTGGCGGCGCCCGGCAACGCGCCGCGCCTGGTGCTGCTGGACGTGCGCATGGGCGCCTTCCACGGCCCGGATCTGTACGGCGACCTGTGCGCGCGCTGGCAGCAGCACCCCCTGGTGGTGCTGGTCACGGCCGAGCGCGATACTGCCCTGCGCCGCCAGGCCGCCGAGCGCGGCTGGGGCTTTCTGCTCAAGCCCGTGCGCCCATCGGCGCTGCGCGCACTCATCAGCCAGATGCTGCTGCGCCAAAGCGAGGCCGAACCGAGCGACACAGGAAAACTACAAAATTAGTAGCTGCCAGCGCTTTACCAACATTAGGTAAAGCCATATTTTGTTGGATACTGGCGCGACCAAAGCCAGGGCCGCCGTGCAAGGGCCGCCCCGCCGCACTGAGCAAAGTCCCCCTTCCCGTAGCGCGCAGCGCGTAGAGAGAAGGGGGAAGCGGCGCAGCCGCTCAGGGGGTTGTTCCTTGTTCCGGCTCCAGGCCCTTGACCAGCACCGCCGCCTGCGTGCGGCTGTAGCAGTCGAGCTTTTTCAATATCGCCGTGACATGCACCTTGACGGTGTTCTCGGCCAGGCCCAGCTCGTGCGCTATCTGCTTGTTCAGCAGGCCATCGGCCAGGCACAGCAGCACGCGAAACTGCTGCGGCGTCAGCTGCGCCAGGCGCGCGGCCAGGGCGGCGTCGGCCTCGGAGCGTTCGGCCGCCATGGCCGGGAACCAGCTGCCGCCGTCCAGCACCGTCTGTATCGCCAGCGCCATGTCCTCGGCCGCGGCCGACTTCGGTATGAAGCCGGCGGCGCCAAACTGCTGGGCGCGCCGGATCACGCGCGGGTGGTCATTGGACGAGATCACCACCACCGGCACCTGCGGATACTCGCCGCGCACATGCAGCAGGGCCGAGAAACCATGCGCACCCGGCATGCTCAGGTCCAGCAGCACCAGTTCTACGTCCGGATGCTCGCTCAGGGCCTGGCCCAGCGTGGCGGCGCTGGCCGCCTCCAGCGTCTGGAACGGCGCAAAACGCTCGCGCAGCAGCCCGATGATGGCCGCGCGGAACAGCGGGTGGTCGTCGGCGACCAGCAGGGTGGCTTGGGACATGGGCCGCAGTCTGCCACGGCCGCCTGCCATGACCCTTGCACTACCATCAAGCTCCATGGCATTGAACTGGGTCTGGACGGGTTTCTTCATCGTGGCCTTTGCCACCGCCGTGGTGCGCTGGCTGCTGGGTGAGGTCGGCATCTTCCAGGCGCTGCTGACGGCGATGTTCGACGGTGCGCGCGCCGGCTTCGAGATCTCGCTCGGCCTGGCCGGCATCATGGCCCTGTGGCTGGGCCTGATGCGGGTGGGCGAGCGCGCCGGCATGGTCGAGCTGCTGGCGCGCCTGGCCGGCCCACTATTGCGCCGCCTGTTCCCCGCCGTGCCCGACGGCCACCCGGCCCAGGGCGCGATGACGCTGAACATCAGCGCCAACCTGCTGGGCCTGGACAACGCCGCCACGCCCCTGGGCCTGAAGGCCATGCAGGAGCTGCAGACGCTGAACCGCGAGCCCTCGGGCACTGCCAGCAACGCCCAGATCATGTTCGTGGTCATGAACACCGCCGGGCTCACCTTGATCCCGACCTCGGTCATCGCCATACGCCAGAGCGTGGCGCTGAAGCAGGGCCTGGGCACGGGCTTCAACGCCGCCGACATCTTTCTGCCCACGCTGCTGGTCACCTTTGCCTCGCTGCTGGCCGGTGTGCTGGCCGTGGCCGTGGCCCAGCGCCTGCCGCTGTGGCGCGCACGCCTGTGGCTGCCGCTGCTGGCCGTCGGCGGCCTGCTGGCGGCGGCCGTGGCCGGCTTGGCGCGGCTGCCGGCTGAACGCGCGGCCCAGGTGGCGGGCACCACGGGCGCGGCGGTGATCCTGGGCGTCGTACTTCTGTTCCTGCTGGCCGGCACCTGGCGCCGCGTGAACATGTACGACGCCTTCATCGACGGCGCCAAGGAAGGCTTTGGCGTGGCGGTGCAGATCATTCCCTATCTGATCGCCATCCTGGTGGCCATTGGGGTGTTTCGCGCTGCCGGCTGCATGGATGCGCTGCTCTCGGCCATAGGTGCGGGCGTGGCGGCTTTGGGCTGGAACACCGACTTCCTGCCGGCCCTGCCGGTGGGGCTGATGAAGGTGCTCTCGGGCGCGGGTGCGCGCGGCCTGATGATCGACGTGCTGCAGACGCACGGCGTGGACTCCTTCGTCGGGCGCCTGGCAGCCATCATCCAGGGCTCCACCGAGACCACCTTCTACGTGCTGGCCGTGTACTTCGGCAGCGTGGGCGTGAAACACCACCGCCACGCCCTGGCCTGCGCCCTGCTGGCCGACGCCGTGGGCTTGGTGGCGGCCATTGGCGTGGGCTACGCCATGTGGCGCTGAGCCCGGCCCCCTCACTTGCCCCAATCAAGCGCCGACGATGGCGGTTTTTTTTACATGGCAGCCTCGGCCGGATTTCGCCCCCTGGTTGTTCATTGATGTTCTTATAAAAAACTAGTGGTAGTAGTAGAGGCCGGCCCTGCCTGTGGACAAGCCGTTTATTCGTTGTCATATCAATGGTTTGGACTGTCTTGAAGCATGGGGACGGGTATGCGCCGACGGCGTATCCGAAATGGGGACAAACCGGGCGTGACGCCTGCCGCTGTGCATAAGCCGGCGCTTGTACCGGAATGTTCCGCAGACTTATCCACAGCGTGGCTGAGGTACGAGTTTCACATCAAAATATGGCTTTTGCGCCCTGTGGGTAAGCGTAAACAGCTATTGTTTTAGTAGTGAATGTGTGCCGGGAGAAAGATGCGGGACAATGCGGCCCCTGTTCTTTTTGCAAGGCCTTGCCGTGACCGATTCCGCCCAGATCCCCCTGCCCGACCACCTGGCCGTTGACCCGCGCAGCCCGCACCATGTGGCGGCGGTGTTCCAGCAGGACGCCGAGATAGGCATACGCTTCAATGGCAAGGAGCGCTTCGACGTCGAGGAGTACTGCGTCAGCGAGGGCTGGATCAAGGTGCCCGCGGGCAAGACACGCGACCGCAAGGGGCGGCCATTGCTGATCACGCTCAAGGGCGTGGTGGAGGCGTTCTACAAGTAGGCCGGCCGCAGCGCGGCCGTGATTTGTCGGGATTTTTTACAGCGCGTGAGACAACAGACTGGCCACTGCATTCAAGCCATTGATTTGCAATAGTTGCATTCAATGGAACGATTTTTGCTTGGCGATTGGTGATGGTGACTTTGACCATCAAATCCTTCTTTGCCGATCTCACAGAAATCAGGAGTTGCAGCCATGAAAAAACTCATGCTAAAGATTGCCCTGACCGTTGCCACGGCCCTGGGCGCCAGTTCTGCCATGGCAGGGCCATTCATCCTGGCCGGTACCGATGCCGATGACCATGGTTTTGCCAATGTGTCCGGCAATCAGGACGGCTGGTTGTTCATGCAAAAGGTGCTGGAAAACCTCGCTCCCGGCGTGACCAACGGCAACAAGACCGTGGTGATCCTGGGCAGTACCAGTTCTGCCAATACCGCGGCCAGCTCGGCATTCAACTTGTCCAGTCTCGCCGGGGCGGGTGGCTGGACCGTTGTCAACGTCAGTACCGCGAATTTCGCCAGTTTCTTCGGCAATACGGGGAGCGGCACGACACTGAGCGGCGCCGGCATCCTGATGATGGACTCGAACGGCAATATTGGCGGGGGCGTCAATGGCAGTGCCTTTACGCCGTATGCCTCGGACATCAACAATTTTGTGGGTGCTGGTGGTGGTCTCTTCAGCCAGGCCAACGGCTATGCGTGGTTGAGCGCCTTGCTGCCCGCAGTGACGGTGACCCCTGAATTCCAGACTGGGCTGACCCTTACCGCTGCGGGCAATGGGGCTTTTCCCGGCCTGACCAACGGCGACCTGAGCGCCGGGCCCTACCACAACCGTTTCGATGGTTTTTCGCCCATTCCCATCCTGGCCACGAGCAACGCGACAGGCAATGCCATCATCATCGGTGGTACGGGCGGCTCCATCACCAACCCCGGCACGGTACCCGAACCCTCGACCCTGGCCCTGCTTGGCATCGTCGCGCTCGGCTTGGTGGCACGCCGGCGCATGAGGGCCTGAGGGCAGTCATTGGCACGCAAGACGCCGGCATTAGTCGGCGTTTTTTCTGGCGCCGGCCGCCATGTGGTTCGGTAAGCGACAGCAGCGAGCAACGGCACCGATGCTTTTGGGTGAGCCGTGATTCCAACTACGTTTTGTCAGTTTTTCTTACAAATGAGGATGCCGCTAAACTTAATTTATCGCCACCTTGTTGATTTTAAATAAGTTTATTTTTAGGCATGATGTTTGCTTAATGTTTCATACAAAGCCTCGTGAGTCTCACGAGGCCACCGAAGCCGATCCTTGATCACGTAGACATCAGAAGTTTGCAGCCATGAAAAAGCCCATGTTGAAGATTGCGCTGGCCGTTGCCGTGGTGCTTGGCGCCGGCTCCATCGCGACCGGATCGGTCATCCTGGCGGGCAGATCCGCACCCGACCAGCGGCTTGCGGCGGCGCCTGAGAAGGCGAGCGCTACGCAGCAGGGGTCGTCAAAGACGCCCGACCGCGAGGCAGGCCGTGGCAAGCGGGCAGTGCCCACGTCGAGCGACCCGGGCATGGTTGCGACCATCGTCGGCCTTGCGCCCGCGCCCTCAGCGCCTGTTGGCAGCGGCGGCGCAAGCCGGGGTGAGGCTACAGGCGCGGGTGCTGCCCGTGTTGTCGGCGCTTCGGGGGTGGGCGCTGCCCCGGCAAGCAGTGGCGGCGCATCGGCTGCCTCGGGCCGCCATGCGCAGCAGGCCGCCAGTGCCATGCCATTGCCTGGCATGCAGCGGTCGCCATCGGGTGCATCGTCGCCGGCAGCGGGCTCTTCGGCTAAGCCACCGGCAATCAGCGGCCCTGGTGCTTCGCCGGCTGACAAGCCGGCAACCCCCGCAACCGGCACTGGCAGCACGCCTTCCGAGGTTGCCAAGGTGGCTCCTTCCGGCCCTGGCGGCAACACCCCTGGCAATACCCCTGCGAGTACCCCTGGCAGCACCCCTGAAAGCGCACCGCAGAACCCCGGCCCCAGCAACCCGCAAGCCGTCCCGCCGGTGCTGGACCTGGATGCTCCCAAGGGCGACCCGGTGATCACCGCCGACGCCATCCCCCCCGGCAGCGCGCCGGACAACTTCGGCCCCAATGATCTTCCGACCACCCCGCCATCGCTGAACCCGGATGACTCCCTGAGTGACCCGGTGATCCCCGTCGGCGCGCAAGACCCCGTCGCCGGCCCGAAGAACACCGTGGCCGAGCCGTCGTCCCTGGCCCTGCTTGGCATCGCCGCTCTGGGCTTGATGCTGCGCCGGCGCAGGCGGGCCTGAGCGCCATCATCTGCATGTAAAACGCTGGCAATTGCCGGCGTTTTTACTGGGTCTTATTTTCCGTTGAACAGCGGCTTGCGCTTGGCCAGAAAGGCGGTTATGCCCTCGCGCAGGTCGGCGCTGTGGGCGCAGGCGTCGAAGGCCTGGGCCTCGGCCTGTAGCTGGGTGGCCAGGTCGTTGTCGAGTCCGGCGCGCAGCAGGCGGCGCATATGGCCGTAGGCCAGGGTGGGGCCGCCGGCCAGGCGCTCGGCAAAGGCCTGGGCGGCGGCCTCCAGTTCGGCGGCGGGCAGCACGCGGTTGATGAGGCCCAGGCGCAGCGCCTCGTCGGCGCCGAAGGTTTCGCCCAGCATGGCGATCTCCAGGGCCTGGCGCAGGCCCACCAGGCGCGGCAGCGCCCAGGACGCGCCCACGTCGCAGCTGGTGCCCAGGTTGATGTAGGCCAGGTTGAACTTGGTTCCCTCGGCGGCGAGCACGAAGTCGCACATCAGCATCAAGGACAGGCCGGCGCCGGCCGCCGCGCCATGCACCTGGGCGATGACCGGGGCGTTCAGGCCCTGCAGCAGCAGCAGGGCCTGGTTCAGTGGCGCCAGCAGATCCGCGGCGCCCTGCACCGGGTCGGCCTGCAGGGTGGCCAGGTCGCCCCCGGCGACGAAGGCGCGGCCCGCGCCCTTGAGCAGCACGGCGCGCACGCTGGTGTCCTGCGCAATGTCCTGCATGGCCGCCAGCAGGGCCCGGGCGGTCGGTACGTCCAGCGCATTCATGGCCTCGGGGCGGTTGAATAGCAGGGTGGCAATGGCGTCCTGGCGGGTGACGAGCAAAGGGGCTTGGGTCATGGGTGGTTCCTTGAAAATCCATAGCGGCCGGCGCTTGATGGAAAAGCGCTTCATGCCATTTTGACCAAGTTTTCTTGTGGCCGTTGCGGGACGCCGTGCTCAGTTGGCCGCCAGGTCATCCAGGATGGGGCAATCCGGCCGCTCGTCGCCGTGGCAGCAACCCACCAGCGTCTGCAGGCTGCGCTGCATGGCCTGCATGGCGGCAATGCGTTCGGCCAGGTTGTCGATGTGCTTTTGCGCGATCTGCTTGACCTGGCTGCTGGCGCGGGCCTTGTCCTGCCACAGGCCGAGCAGCTGGGCGATCTCGTCCATCGAGAAACCGAGGTCGCGCGCGCGGCGGATGAAGCGCAGGCTGTGCACGTCGGCCTCGGTGTACTGCCGATAGCCGCTGTCGGTGCGGGCCACGCTGGCCAGCAGGCCCAGGCCTTCGTAGTGGCGCACCATGCGCGCCGAAACACCCGCGCGTTCGGCAGCCTGGCCTATGGCCACGGGCCAGCGCGCGGCGGTGGCGGCCCTCATGCGGCGACCTGGTAGCCCTCTTCACGGATGGCGGTGGCGATGGCGTCGCGCGCCTTGTCGCTTTCCACCGTCACCTGGCCGGTGGGCAGGTCCACCTTGACCAGGGCCTCTTCGTCGATGCTGCGCACGGCATGCACCACGGCGCGCTCGCAGTGGCCGCAGGTCATTCCGGTGACTTGAAACTGGTGTTGCATGGTGATCCTTTCGGGGTTGCGGGGTGAGTGGGCTTGCATGATGAAGCCTGACATGGTGTCAAAGTCAAGCGCTGCGCGTGGCTTGACTTTGCCATCATGTCAAGGTTTATGGTAGCGCCATGCTTGATTCCAAGGTGCCCGACATGACCTCTGCCACTCTTTCATCCACCGCAGCCGCGCAAACGCTGGACCTGGGCGTGGGCGGCATGACCTGTGCCAGCTGCGTGGGCCGCGTGGAGCGCGCCCTGCGCAAGGTGCCCGGCGTGCAGGACGCCACGGTGAACCTGGCGACCGAGCGCGCCCATGTCGTCTATGACCCGAGCACTGCGCCCGGCATGGACGCCGTGTTGCGCCGCGCCGTGCGCAACGCCGGCTACGAGCCGCGCAGCGCCGCCGAGCAGGACGCCGGCGAGGCGCTGGAGCAGTCGCCCTGGGCCGGCTTCATGCCGGTGGCCGTCGGCCTGCTGCTGTCGGCGCCGCTGGTGCTGCCCATGTTCGGCGATCTGTTCGGCCAGCATTGGATGCTGCCTGCCTGGGCGCAATTCTTGTTGGCGACGCCGGTGCAGTTCTGGCTGGGTGCGCGTTTCTACAAGGCCGGCTGGCATGCGGCCCGCGCGCTGACCGGCAACATGGATCTGCTGGTGGCCATAGGCACGAGCGCGGGCTACGGCCTGTCGCTGTGGCTGTGGTGGACGGCCGAGGCGGGCCATGCGCCGCACCTGTACTTCGAGGCCTCGGCCGTGGTCATCACCCTGGTGTTGCTGGGCAAGTGGCTGGAGGCGCGTGCCAAGCGCCAGACCACGGCGGCGATTCGCGCGCTGCACGCGCTGCGGCCCGAGGTGGCGCATCTGCTCTCGCGCGACGGCGAGGTGGACGTGCCCATCGCCGAGGTCATGGCCGGTGACCGACTGGTGGTGCGCCCGGGCGAGCGCATTCCGGTGGACGGGCTGGTGCATGAGGGCCACACCCAGGTGGACGAGTCCATGCTGACCGGCGAGCCCCTGCCCGTGCTGCGCGAGGCGGGCGGGCAGCTCACGGGCGGGTCGATCAACGGCGATGGCCGCATTGTGATGCAGGTGACGGCCGTGGGCGCCGAGACGGTGCTGGCGCGCATCATCCGCCTGGTGGAGGACGCCCAGGCCGCCAAGGCGCCGATACAACGGCTGGTGGACAAGGTGTCGGCGGTGTTCGTGCCCACGGTGATCGTGATTGCCCTGGTCACGCTGCTGGGCTGGCTGTGGGTCGGCGTGGGGCTGGAGACGGCGCTGATCCGCGCCGTGGCGGTGCTGGTCATCGCCTGCCCCTGCGCGCTGGGCCTGGCGACACCGGCGGCCATCATGGCCGGCACGGGCGTGGCGGCCAGGCATGGCATCCTGATCAAGGATGCCGAGGCCCTGGAGGTGGCGCACCGCGTGCGCACCGTGGCCTTCGACAAGACCGGCACGCTGACCGTGGGCCGGCCGCGCCTGACGGCGTTTCACGTGGAACCAGGTGGCGACGAGGCGGGCGTGCTCGCGGCGGTGGCCGCCGTACAGAGCGGTAGCGAGCACCCGCTGGCGCGCGCCGTGGTGGCCGCTGCGCAGGAGCGTGGTTTGCATGTCGCGCAGCCCGAGGGCGTGCGCGCCGTGCCCGGGCGCGGCACCGAGGGCGAGGTGGCCGGCCGCAGCTACCTGGTGGGCAGCCTGCGCTGGATGCAGGAGCTGGGCGTCGATCTGGGGCCATTGCGTGACGCCGCCGCCGCGCTGCAAGGGCAGGGCGCCACCGTGTCGGCCGTGGCCGAGCGCGTCACCGCAGGGCTGGCCGCCCGGGCCCTGCTGGCCTTTGGCGATGAGCCCAAGCCAGGCGCGCGCGCGGCGCTGGCCGCTCTCAAGGCCCAGGGCGTGCGCTGCGTGATGATCTCGGGCGACAACCGCGGTGCGGCAGAAAGCATGGCGCGCCGCCTGGGGCTGGATCCGACCGCCGGCGAGGTGCTGGCCGAGGTGCTGCCCGGTGACAAGGCGGCGGCCGTCACGGCCTTGAAGGCGGATGGGCATTTTGAGCGCCGCCGGGCCGCCCCAAGGCGCGAAGGCCCCCCTGGGGGGCAGCGACCCAGCGCAGCGGCGGAGCGTGGGGGCCATGTCGTCGCCATGGTGGGCGACGGCGTGAACGATGCACCGGCCCTGGCGGCGGCCGACGTCGGCATGGCCATGGGCAACGGCACGGACGTGGCCATGCACGCCGCCGGCGTGACGCTGATGCGCGGCGACCCGGCGCTGGTGGCAGCGGCGCTGGACATCTCGCACCGCACCGTGGCCAAGATCCGGCAGAACCTGTTCTGGGCCTTTGCCTACAACGTGGCCGGCATACCGCTGGCGGCCCTGGGCTATCTGAGCCCGGTGGTGGCCGGCGCGGCCATGGCGCTGAGCTCGGTGAGCGTGATGACGAATGCCTTGTTGCTCAAGCGCTGGTCGCCAGATAAGTAATCGCCACAAGTAATAATTTGTCAATCAACTGTCAATATGGCCAATAATCTGCAGCAATTTGTTGCAGATAGGCGCCCCGGCACCGCACCCAGTGCCGCTTGAACGACAGGAAGACAGCAATGGATATGTACGCGCTCATGCGCTGGTTCTCGATTCGCATGCGCATGGTGGGCGCCATTGGCGTGGTGCTGCTGCTGCTGGCGCTGCTGGGTGGGGCGGGCATGCTGGGCATGTTCCGCATCCAGGGGGCAAGCCAGGACTTTGTTGCCCAGCCCCATGCCGCCGTGCGCCTGCTGGGCGAGCTGCGCGGCGAGATGGGCCAGATACGCCAGCTCGAGAAGGACATGATCATTCACTACGAGAAGGTCGATGCCGTGCGTGCCGCGCACCAAAAATGGCTGGCGGCCCTGGACCGGGCCAAGGACCTGGCGGCGGGCTTTGACCGCTTGGGACTGGCCGGGCCGCAAACCCTGGCCCAGGACATCGCCAGGCTGCTGGACGGCTACCGCGCGCAGTTTGCCCATGTGGCGCGCCAGCTGGAGGAGGGCGGTTACGACTCGGCCACCATTGCCAACCGCATGAGCACCAAGGCCGTGGCGCAGTTTGACGAGGCGGCGCAGAAGCTGCAGGCGCTGGACCAGGCCCTGGGTGCCGAGGCCGATGGCGCCATTGCGCGCCAGGCCGGCATTGCCGAGCAGACCCAGTGGCTGTTCGGCCTGGCGGTGCTGATCACCGTGGTGGTGGTGGTGCCGTCGACGATGCTGAACATGGTCTCCATCTGCCGCCCGCTGGAGGCCGCGCGCGCCCTGGCGCAGTCGATCGCCAGCGGCGACCTGTCGCGGCGCATGGCGGTCGAGGGCCGCGACGAGGCCGCCGACCTGCAGCGCGCGCTGCTGGACATGCAGGCTGGCCTGGGCGCCATCGTGGCCCAGGTGCGCGATGCCGGGGGCAACATCTCGGTGGCCAGCCAGGAGATCGCCAGCGGCAACCAGGATCTGTCGGCACGCACCGAGCAGACCGCCAGCAACGCCCAGCAGGCCGTGGCCGCGCTGTCGCAGCTGACCACCACGGTGCAGCAGACGGCGTCTTCCTCGCAGGTGGCGAGCCAGCTGGTGGCATCGGCCTCGGGCCAGGCCACGCGCGGCGGCCAGGTGGTGCAGCAGGCCGTGGCCAGCATGCGCGACATCGCCGCCTCCAGCCACAAGATCGGCGACATCATCGGCCTGATCGACTCCATCGCCTTCCAGACCAACATCCTGGCGCTGAACGCCGCCGTGGAGGCGGCCCGCGCCGGCGAGCAGGGCCGGGGCTTTGCCGTGGTGGCCGGCGAGGTGCGCTCTCTGGCGCAGCGCAGCGCCCAGGCGGCCAGCGAGATCAAGGGCCTGATCCAGTCCAGCGTGCAGGCCGTGGACGGTGGCGTGCGCCATGTGGAGGACGCCGGCGCCGCCATGCAGGAGATCGTCGGCAGCGTGCAGCGCGTGACCGACATCATTGGCGAGATCAACTCCGCCGCCAGCGAGCAGGCCAGCGGCATAGGCGCGGTGAACGCCTCGGTGGCCGAGATCGACCGCATGACGCAGCAGAACGCCGCCCTGGTGGAAGAATCCGCCGCCGCCGCCGATTCGCTGCGCGAACAGGCAGCGCGGCTGTCGCAGGTGGTGCAGCAGTTCCGGCTGGCGGACGGGGCGCGGGGCGCGGCGGCGCAGCAGCCGGGCGCCATCGCGCTGGCCCCGGCCCAGTCCGGGCAGACCGCACGGCCCCGCCTGGGCATGGCCTGACGACGAATCATGGCGCTGGCCCGGGCCAGCGCGGCAGTCCCCTCTTGGCGCACCCTCGGGTGCGCTTTTTTTCACTCCGTAATTCATAGCTGTTGACGCTTGATGGGCGGGCGCTCGAGCCACTTTTTGCCTGACAAAACACATATCTCAGACTGGGCCGCGAGCCCTCACCCCCACCCTCTCCCAGAGGGAGAGGGAGTAAAGCCGCCGCACAGCGTGCCGGCGCCGAAAGTGACCTGCGCCACCGCCGCGGCGTGACCTTTGGCACTGTGCGCGGGCGCGCCCCGGGCCTATCGTGCATTCCATGCCTGGTGACCGATCACGGGCATTGGCAGGACGAGAAGGCGGCCCTGACCCAGCTCAACACCGAGCTGGACGCCCGCGTGGCGGCGCGCACCGCACGCATCGAGCGGCTGGCGCAGGATGCGCGCCATGCCGCCATGCCGCCATGCCGCCGTGACGCGCGAGCGCCTGCGCCTGGCGCGCGGCCTGCATGACACGCTGGCGCATTCGCTGATGGCGCTGCTGACGCAGATCCGCATGATGCGCAAGCTGGGCCCAAGCTGGAGCCGCGAACAGCTGGATGCCGAGCTGCAGGACGCCGAGACCGTGGCCGCCAGCGGCCTGGCGGAGGCGCGCGCGGCCATAGGCCAGATGCGCGACGCCGGCGTGCACGACAACGGCCTGGGGCCCGAACTGCAGGCCTTGTTGCAGCGCTTTGCCGAGCGCAGTGCAGGTGGAGGCGCATATCGATGCCGCCGCCGCCGACCTGGTGGACGAGCGCGCCGCCATGGTGCTGGCCATGGCGCGCGAGGCGCTGCGCAATGTGGAGCGCCATGCCGGGGCGCATCAGGTGAGCTTGTCGCTGGCGCCCCTGGATGCGCCCGATGCCGGTGGCGACGCCCCCGCGCCCTGGCGGCTGGTGCTGCGCGACGATGGCTGCGGCTTTGACCCCGGCGCTATACCGGATGGCCATTTCGGCCTCGTCGGCCTGCGCGAACAGGCCCAGCAGCTGGGCGCCACGCTGCATATAGACAGCGCGCCGGGGCAGGGCTGCCGCGTGCAGCTGGACTTTGCCGGCTGAAGCCGCTCCTACGCGCGCGTGGCAACCGTCGCTGCTACCCGAGGGCGGGGTAGTCGATATAGCCCTTGGCGCCGCCGCCGTAGAAGGTGGTTCTGTCCCAGGGGTTCAGTGGCTCGTCACGGTGCAGGCGCAGCACCAGGTCGGGGTTGGCAATATAGGCCCGGCCAAAGGCCACCATGTCGGCATGGCCGCTGGCCACGGCCTGCAGGGCCAGGGCGCGGTCATAGCCGTTGTTCACCATCCAGGCGCCGCGCCCGCCGGCATTGCGGTAGGCGGCCTTGAAGGCGGCGTAGTCGAAGGGGCGGTCAGCGATCTCGCGCGGGCCGCCGGTCGAGCCCTCGATCACGTGGAGATAGGCCAGACCCAGGGGCGCCAGCTGTTGCGCCAGGTGTTCGAACAGTGGTTGCGGATGGCTGTCATAAATGTCGTTGGATGGAGTAACCGGCGACAGGCGTATGCCCACGCGGCCGCCACCCACGGCCTCGACCACGGCGCGCACGACTTCCAGCGTCAGGCGTACACGGTTGGCAATGGCGCCGCCGTAGTCGTCGCGACGCTGGTTGGCCCCGTCCTTGAGGAACTGGTCCAGCAGATAGCCATTGGCGCCGTGCAGCTCCACGCCGTCAAACCCGGCAGTGTGCACGGCATTGCGCGCCGCGGCGGCATAGTGGTGCACGATGTCGGGCAGCTCTTCGGCCTTGAGCGCGCGCGGGGACGATGTGGGCACGAACTGACCCTGGCCGGTGGCGGCATCCACGACATAGGTCTTGGCCTGGGCGCGCAGGGCCGATGGCGCCACGGGTGCGGCGTTGCCCGGCTGCAGGCTGCAGTGCGACACGCGCCCCACATGCCAGAGCTGGGTGACGATTTTGCCGCCCTGGGCATGCACGGCCTGGGTGACTTTCTTCCAGCCCTGCAGCTGCTCGCTGTCGTACAGGCCTGGCACATCGGAATAGCCCTGGCCCTGCTGGCTGATGGCCGTGGCCTCGGTGATCAACAGACCGGCGCTGGCGCGCTGGGCGTAGTAGGTGACCGCCATGTCGCCTGGCACCGCCCCTGGCGAGCGGTTGCGCGTCAGCGGCGCCATGGCGATGCGGTTGGCCAGATGCAGGTCTCCAGCCCGGATGGGATCAAACAAGGTGGTCATGCGTGTGGCGGCAGAGGGGAAAGACAAAGGCCCCTGTTTCACGTGAAACAGGGGCCGGTGGGGCACTTACTTCAGCAGGCCTTCGGCCTTCATTGCCGCCTGCACGGCTGGGCGGGCGGCAATGCGTTCGCGGTAGGCGACGAGGTTTTTCAGCTGTGAAATGTCCAGGCCGACGTACTGCCCCCAGTTGGTTACGGTGAACAGATAGGCATCGGCCACGCTGAACTGCTCGCCCATCAGATAGGGTTTGCCGGCGAGCTCGCTATCCACCCATTGCAGGCGTGCCAGCAGCCGTTGCTTGACCTGGGGCTTGTAGTCCTCGGGTGTACCGGGGACGAACAGCGGGCTGAAGGTCTTGTGGATCTCCGTGCCTATGAAGGTCAGCCACTCCTGCAGGCGGTAGCGGCCCAGCGTGCCATGGGCTGGTGCCAGGTTTTTGTGCGGCGCCTGGTCGGCCAGGTATTGCACGATGGCCGGGCCTTCGCGCAGGCGGGTGCCGTCGTCCAGCTCCAGCACCGGCACATAGCCCAGGGGGTTGATGGTGTAGAAATCCGTGCCGTCGGCCAGCTGGTGCGTCTTGGTGCTGGCCAGCACCGGCTCGTAGGCCAGGCCGGCTTCGTGCAGCACGATGTGGGGCGAGAGCGAGCAGGCGCCGGGGGAGTAGTACAGCTTCATTCGGTGGTTCTCCTGTGGTTGACGAAACCTGTCGATCCTATGCCTTGTGCGCCGTCCTTGCAGGGGTAGGCGGATCAGCGGGCAGGGTTAACTGCTCCAGCCGCAGAAGATAGGCCTCGGCTTCCTGGCGTGAGTCGCCGCACATCTGTGCATGCGGGTGCAGCGAACGGCAAACCTCCGGGCGCTCGGGCTGGCCGAAGAGGCGGCAGCGCAGCTGCTCGTCGAGTTGCACGCAGGGCACGCCCGCCGGCTTGCCGCCCGGCATGCCGGGGATGGGCGACGAGATGGACGGCGCGGTGCAGCAGGCGCCGCAGCCGGGGCGGCAGTCCATGGCTTGTCGTCTCAATCCGTCAGGCGCCGCGCCGCCCACAGTACCTGCTCCACCACGCCGCGCACCTGCTCGCGCTGGGCTGCGTCGGTGAGCTGGCCATGCTCATCGAAGGCGCTGGCCGCGCGCGCCAGTGCGTAGTTGCGCGGCGCCAGCCAGCAGCCCAGGTTGACCAGCATGGGTGCCAGGTGACTTTGCGAGCGCAGGCCGCCCAGTGCGCCGTTGGAGGCGCTCAGCACCCCCACCACCTTGCCGGCGAAGGGGCGCGTCACATCGGTCCACACCGGGTGGCCGGCCACGGGGCTGGAGGCCCAGTCTATGGTGTTCTTCAGCAGGCCGGTGTAGCTGCCGTTGTATTCGGGCGAGCAGATGATCCAGGCAGGGTGCGCGTCCAGAACTTCCTTGAGCCGTATCACGTCGGCAGGGGTTCCGCGTGCCTCCAGATCGGCGTTGTACATGGGGATGTCCAGCTCCGACAACTCCAGCAAGGTGGCCTCGGCGCCGGCCTCGCGGCCCAGATCGGCGGCGATGCGCGCCAGGCGCCGGTTGAACGATTGTTGGCGGGTGCTGCCCGCGAAGACGAGTAGTTTCATGGGGTGGATTGGAGCACAGCCACCGTGCCGGACTGCGGCGAGGGTTTCACGTGAAACATCGCAACCGGGCAGGGCTGTGGCAAAGATGGGAAAATTGCGGGTTTTCCCGTTACCGAGCTCCTTCATGCTGTATCCCCAGGAATTTGATGTCATCGTCGTCGGCGGTGGCCACGCCGGCACCGAGGCCGCGCTGGCCGCCGCGCGCATGGGCTGCGCCACGCTGCTGCTCACGCACAACATCGAGACACTGGGGCAAATGAGCTGCAACCCCAGCATTGGCGGCATTGGCAAGGGCCATCTGGTGAAAGAGGTGGACGCGCTGGGCGGCGCCATGGCGCTGGCGACCGACGAGACAGGCATCCAGTTCCGCATCTTGAACAGCAGCAAGGGCCCGGCGGTGCGCGCCACGCGCGCGCAGGCCGACCGCATTTTGTACAAGGCGGCGATTCGCCGCATGCTGGAGAACCAGCCGAATCTGTGGCTGTTCCAGCAGGCGGTGGACGATTTGATGGTGGAGGGCGACCGTGTGGTGGGCGCCGTCACGCAGATTGGCCTGCAGTTCCGCGCCCGCGCCGTGGTGCTGACGGCTGGCACCTTTCTGGATGGCAAGATCCATGTGGGCCTGAACAACTATGCGGCCGGGCGGGCAGGGGATCCGCCGGCCGTCTCCCTGTCGGCGCGGCTCAAAGAACTGCGATTGCCCCAGGGGCGGTTGAAGACCGGCACGCCGCCGCGCATCGACGGGCGCAGCATCGATTTTGCGCAGTGCGAGGAGCAGCCCGGCGACGGCATGCCCGGTGGCGTGAACGCGGGCGCATTGCCCGTGTTCAGCTTCATGGGCAGCAGCGCCATGCACCCGCGCCAGCTGCCCTGCTGGATCACGCACACCAACGAGCGCACGCACGACATCATTCGCTCGGGGTTTGATCGCAGCCCCATGTTCACCGGCAAGATTGAGGGCGTGGGCCCGCGCTACTGCCCTAGTGTGGAAGACAAGATCAACCGTTTTGCCGACAAGGACAGCCACCAGATCTTCCTGGAGCCCGAGGGGCTGACCACGCACGAGTTCTACCCCAACGGCATCTCCACCAGCCTGCCGTTCGATATCCAGCTGGCGCTGGTGCGCAGCATGAAGGGTTTGGAGAACGCCCATATCCTGCGTCCCGGTTATGCCATCGAGTACGACTACTTTGACCCGCGCGCGCTCAAGAGCAGCTTCGAGACGCGGGCGATCCGGGGCCTGTTTTTTGCCGGCCAGATCAACGGCACCACGGGCTACGAGGAGGCCGCCGCCCAAGGCCTGTTTGCCGGCCTGAATGCCGCCCTGCAATGCCGCGGCCAGGCGCCCTGGCTGCCGGCGCGCGACGAGGCCTACCTGGGCGTGCTGGTGGATGACCTGATCACCAAGGGTGTGACCGAGCCCTACCGCATGTTCACCAGCCGCGCCGAGTTCCGCCTGCAGCTGCGCGAGGACAACGCCGACATGCGCCTGACCGAGGCCGGGCGCCGCATGGGCCTGGTGGACGACGCGCGCTGGGATGCATTCAGCCGCAAACGCGATGCGGTTTCACGTGAAACCGAGCGCCTGAAAGCCACCTGGGTGAGCCCGCGCATCCTCGCCGCGGCCGAGTCCGAGCGCGTGCTGGGCAAGGCCATAGAGCATGAGTACAACCTGTTCGACCTGCTGCGCCGCCCGGACGTGGGCTACGCCAGCCTCATGAGCCTGGACGGTGGCAAGTACGCCAGCAGTGCTGTTTCACGTGAAACCCTGGGCGATCTGAGCGCGCCGGTGGTTGAGCAGGTGGAGATTGCCGCCAAGTATTCGGGCTACATAGACCGGCAAAAGGACGAGGTGCAGCGCGCCGCGCATTTCGAGAAGCTGTGCCTGCCGGGCGACCTGGACTACATGCAGGTGGCAGCGCTGTCCATCGAGGTGCGCCAGAAGCTGCAAAAGCACCGGCCCGAGACTCTGGGCCAGGCGTCCCGCATCTCCGGCGTGACGCCGGCGGCGATCTCGCTGCTCATGGTGCATCTGAAGAAGGGCGGCTTCAAGGGCTTTGCCGCGGAGGCCACGGCATGAGCGCGCCGCTCGATGTGGCGCTGCGCGCAGGTTGCCAGACCCTGGGCCTGGAGCTCGATGAGGCGCAAATCGCCAAGCTGCTGGACTTCATGGGCCTGCTGCAAAAGTGGAACAAGGTCTACAACCTGACGGCCGTGCGCAACCCCGAGGAGATGCTGACGCACCACCTGCTCGACAGCCTGGCGGCCGTGGCGCCGCTGCGCCGCCACTTGGCGCAGCAGGGCGGGGCGGGGCGGCGCCTGCTGGACGTGGGCAGCGGCGGAGGCCTGCCGGGCGTGGTGTTTGCCATCTGCTGCCCCGACCTGGATGTCAGCTGCGTGGATACCGTGGCCAAGAAGGCGGCCTTCATCCAGCAGGCGGCAGCGGCGCTGCAACTGTCAAACCTGCACGGCCTGCATGCCCGGGTGGAAAACCTGGATGGCCCGTTCGACGTTGTGAGCTGCCGCGCCTTCGCCGCGCTGGCGGACTTCACCGCCTGGTCGCGCCAGGCGCTGGCGCCACATGGCGTGTGGCTGGCCATGAAGGGGCGACACCCGCAGGACGAGATCGACGCGCTGCCCGGTGACGTACAGGTGTTTCACGTGGAACAGCTCACCGTTCCGGGTTTGCAGGCAGAGCGCTGCATCGTCTGGCTGCGACCCGTCGCTTAAACTCGAGTGTTTCCTTCTTCGCTCGCAGCGCTCCTCCCATGTTTGGCATTGCTGACTACGGCGCTTTCGTCGCCGCCATCGTGTTGTTTCTGGCGATTCCCGGGCCGGGCAACCTGGCAATCATCACCTCGACGGCCAAGGGTGGGGTGCGCGCCGGCATGGCCGCATGCTTCGGGGTCATTGCGGCAGACCAGGCACTGATGTGGCTGGCCGTGGCCGGCGTGGCTGGCCTGCTGGCGGCCTACCCGGCGGCGTTTGCGGCCGTGCAATGGCTGGGCGCGGCGTACCTGGGCTGGATGGGCTACAAGATGCTTACCGCCAAGCCCGGCCAGGCGCCGGTCGTGAACATCAAGCCGCGCCATTATTTTCGCCAGGGGGCGGTGATCACGCTGCTCAACCCCAAGGCCATCGTGTTCTACATGGCCTTCTTCCCCTTGTTCGTGAACCCGGCGACGCACCGTGGGCTGGTGACCTTCGCCGCCATGGCGGCCACCATCGCCGTACTCACTTTTTTGTATTGCCTGGTGGTGGTGCTGCTGACCCAGCACATGGCCGAGCGCATGCGCGCCAACCCCACGGTGGTGCGCACGCTGGAGAAGCTGGCGGGCGTTTTCCTTATCGGCTTTGGCGTCAAGCTGGCCATCTCCAAGTAAACCGGACGGGACTGCATGGCCAAAATCTTCTGCATTGCCAACCAAAAGGGTGGCGTTGGCAAGACCACTACCTCCGTCAACCTCGCCGCCGGGCTGGCCAAAATCGGCCAGCGCGTGCTGCTGGTGGATCTGGATCCGCAGGGCAATGCCACCATGGGCTCGGGCGTGGACAAGCGCGCGTTGGCGCTCAGCGTGTACGACGTGCTGCTCGAATCCGCCTCCATCAGGGAGGCTGCCGTGCTGGCCGAACAATGCGGCTACCACGTGCTGGGCGCCAACCGCGAACTGGCCGGCGCCGAGGTCGAGCTGGTGCCACTGGAGCACCGTGAGAAGCGCCTCAAGGCGGCGCTGGCCGAGGTGGATCAGGACTACGACTTCGTGCTCATCGACTGCCCGCCGTCGCTATCCATGCTGACGCTCAACGGTCTGTGCAGCGCCAACGGTGTCATCGTGCCCATGCAGTGCGAGTACTTCGCGCTCGAAGGCCTGACGGATCTGGTCAATACCATCAAGCAGGTGCACGCCAACCTGAACCGCGACCTGCAGATCATCGGCCTGCTGCGCGTCATGTTCGACCCGCGCATCACGCTGCAAAGCCAGGTCAGCGCCCAGCTCAAGGACCATTTTGGCGACAAGGTGTTCGACACCGTCATCCCGCGCAACGTGCGCCTGGCCGAGGCGCCGAGCTACGGCCTGCCCGGCGTGGTGTTCGACCCTGGGGCCCGCGGCAGCAAGGCCTTTGTGGACTTTGCCCACGAGATGGTCGAGCGCATTCGGCGGATGTAGCGTTTTTCCTACGGGGAATATAAAAGAATTGTCAATTGCGTTTGCGATTGAAATCACCAGCAGGGATGTTTGGTAAGGTTCGGTAACTAATTTGTCGCCGCGCAAATCGGGCGCTTCGTCCATCAACCTTTCGCTGATCCTGCTGATGTCCATCAAACAAAGTTCTACCAATTGGCGTATGCCCCGCAGGTGGGGTGCATGGTTGGCCGCCCCGTTATTGTGTGCTGCGGGCGGGGTGCATGCGGCCGCCGACATGGTGCTGTCGCAACACACCGTGGCCCCGGATCCCGTGCCTGCCGGTGGCACGGCCACGGTGACCGTGGTGTTGAGAAACAATGGGCCAGATGCCGCCCAGGGCGTGAAGTTGACGGACGTGATTCCGCCGGGCTCGACCTTTGTCAGCATGAGCGCCACGGACAGTGGCGTTTGCACTACTTCGGCACCCTATGAATGTACCTGGGCGGCCGATGTGCCCAATGCCGGGCAGCGCACCGTGACTCTGCGGCTGGTTCTGCCCACTGCCGCAGTGTGGCCCAACAATGCATCGGTTTCAACAACGTCCACCGACAGCAACAACGCCAACAACTCGCTGACGCGCAACATCACGGCCGTGGCCGCCGCTGACCTGCAGGTGACTGCAAGCCACAATGCGGGCGGCGGAGCGGTGGCAGGCACGCCTTATGCCTACACCGTCAACGTAAACAACAATGGCCCCGATGGCCTGCCCGCGGGGCAGTCGCCCAAGGTCACGTTCAGCGTGCCATCCGGATCCACGATTACCGCCATACCCACCGGGGCGGGCTGGGCCTGCTCCATCGCACCCGCGGGCGCCTACCCGCGCAGTTCGGGCACCATCACCTGTGACCGCAATGACGCCTTGCCCACGGGCAACAGTTTCCCCGCCATTACCGTTCCTGCCGTTGGAAACCTGGACGGTACGGTGTCGGCCAGTTTTGGCGTGGGCTCCAACTTCCAGGATGCCGACCTGGCAAACAATACCGCCCTGGTGAACGTGCCCTTCTCAAGCGGCACCGACATGGCCCTTACCAAGAGCGCCAGCCCATCCGGTACGGTCGCGGTTGGAACGCCGGTGGCATTCACGCTGCAGGCAACCCGCCGGGGAGGGGTGAACCCCAGCAACATTGAGGTCACCGATACCTTGCCGGCGGGCCTGACATATGTCAGCCACAGCGCCGCGGCACCCTGGAGCTGCGCATTTGCCGCGCCCACGTTGACCTGTACCTACCCAGGTACTTACACCGGCCAACCATTCTCCAATCTGCCGGCAATCACCTTGAACGCCATGGTTGGCCTGGGTGCCAATAACAACGTCGGTACCGTCACGCTGCCTGCAGGCCAGACGGATCCGGTGTCAGGCAACAACAGCAGCAGCACCGTCACCGTCACGGGCAGCAACGATGCCGACCTGTCGATCAGCAAAGCCCCCAGCATCGCTCCGGTACTGCCGGGACAAACCTACAACTGGGTCATCACCGCACGCAACAATGGCCCGGTCTCCGTTGCGGCTGGCCAGACCATGACGGTGACTGAAGTCATTCCCGCAGGCATGCAACTCAATGCATTGCCAACTGGGTCGGGTTGGGTTTGCAATTCATCCGGTGGCGCCAGCTTTCCGCAGGCAGGGGGGGTCACGGTGACCTGTACGCGTAGCGGCCAATTGGCTTCGGGCAGCACCTCCTCCATCACCGTACCTGTTCAGCACACGGGTACCGGCTCGTTGACCAACAACGTCTGCGTCGCTTTGACGGGCACCGGGCCTGCCGACCCCAACGGCGGCAATAATTGCGCCAACGTCAACAACACCAGCACCGGCACCAGCGCCGATCTGTCCATCACCAAATCAGCCTCTGGCACAGTGGTTGTCGGCCAGCCGCTGACCTATCGCCTGACGGTGAACAACGCCGGCCCTGATTCCGCAACCAATGTCACCGTCACCGACGCCCTGAGCAATCTGTTGAGCAGCGCAGGTGCGCCGGGTTTGGTATCCATCTCCCCCAGCCAGGGCAGTTGCACACCGTCAGCACCTGCCAATGTGGGGTCCGCCACAGTTTCGTGTAACCTGGGGGCGCTGGCTTCCAGTGGATCAGCCACGGTGGACATCACCGTGCGCCCCGACAACACCGGCTCCACCATCCTCAGCCGCGGCAACATGGCAAGCGTGACCTCTCCAGACGTGGGTGATCCGGACCGAAACAACAATTCGGTCACCATCTCCAGCGACGTCACCCCACTGGTGGATTTGACGGTGGCCAAGACCGTGACGCCCAACCCCGTGAAGGTGGGCGAGCCGCTGGTGTACGTGGTTACCGCACGCAACAACGGCCCTTCGCAGGCGAGCAACGTCAAGATCACCGACGTGCTGCCCGCCAACACGGCGATGCTGGGCACTGCGACGGCGACCAACGGCGGAACCTGCACCGCACCCGCCGACGGCGCCACCTCCGGCTCCATCGAATGCACCTGGCCGACGATACCCCGGAACACGCAATACACCGCAACCTTCCGGCTGCGCCCGCTCAAGGCAGCATTGGGCACGACCATCCACAACGTGGTGAATGTGACCAACGACGTCACTGAAACCGATCTGTCGAATAACTCGAGCTTTGCCGACGCCACGGTGACGGCCGCGGATCTGGACATCCTGGTTCACAAGACCGACAGCGTTGACCCGGTATCGCTGGGTGGGGTGACGGAGTACACCATCACCACCACCAACGTGGGGCCGTCGATTGCCACCAACCTGGTGGTCACTGACACCTTCCCGGCAGCGGGCAGCACGCCCACGGCGCGCTTCAGCTATCAGGGCGATCTGACCATCAGCATTGCCGGCACCTCGGTGCCAACGGCGGATGTGACCAACTACTGCACCACGGTGCCGGCGATTGGCGACCTCAGCGGTACGCTGGAATGCAACTTCCCGACGATCGGCGTGGCGGCGGGCAATAGCATTCAGATCAAGTACAAGATGCGTGCCGAAAGCATCACCGTGGCTGGCGCCTATGCCGGAACGCAGCGCAATCATGTCGAAGTCAAGGTGGATGAAACGGAGCGTGAGGCTTCGAACAATCAGGTGGACGAAGACACCACCACGAACCGCACCGCGCCGCCGCTTGGCAGCACTATCGACCTGGGCATCAGCAAGACGACCAGCACAGGCCAGGCACTGCCGGGCACCGAGTTTGACTACACCCTCACGGTGACCAACCACCAGGCAGCCGGCAGTGGCCGGGACGTGGTGCCTGCCCATGGTGCGCAGGTCACCGACACACTCCCTGCAGGCCTGACGTTTGTGTCGGCACCAGGTTGCTCGTATGCGGCAGGCCCGCGCCAGGTGGTGTGCGTCATCCCCAATCTGGCCGCCGGGGCATCCACAGCCTTCACCCTGCGCGTGCGGGTTGACAGCCCCTACACGGGCGCCGCCACCATCAGCAACACCGCCACGGTGGACATGCCTGGCGACCCGGTGAGCGGCAACAACTCCTCCACGGCGACCAAGAGCGCGGGCAACCCGCAAACGGCGGCCATCCCCACGCTGTCCGAATGGGGCCTGATCATCCTGTCGATGCTGCTGGCCGCATTGGCCCTGCACCGCGTGCCCAAGCAATCACGCCGCCGGATGTAAGCGCCGCAGGCTTGCCGCTCTCTGCATCGCCGCCGCCTCGCCCGCCAGGGCATGGCGGCGGCGATGTGCTTTGTGGAATACGGCAAAATACCGCCGTGAATCTTAATCAAATTGGCCGTTGACGCGCATTGGTAAAGCGCAAACAGCTACAAATATCATAGTAATGAATCCATCCAGCGTACTGCTCCTGCCCGGTTGGCAGAACTCCGGCCCTGGCCACTGGCAGACCGAGTGGGAGCGTCTGCATGGCTACCAGCGCGTGCAGCAGCACGACTGGATGCGCCCGCTGCGCGGCGACTGGACGGCGCGGCTGGAAGAGGTGGTGGCCGACGCGCCCGGCTCGGTGGTTCTGGTGGCCCACAGCCTGGGCTGCATCCTGGTTGCCTGGTGGGCGGCGCACACGCACCATGCACACAAGGTGCGCGGTGCGCTGCTGGTGGCGCCGGGCGATGTGGAGCGGCCTGATCTGGCCACGCAGATCCGCGGCTGGGCGCCCATTGCGCGCCAGACGTTACCGTTTCCCGCGGTGCTGGTGGGCAGCCACGACGATCCCTATTGCAGCTTTGAACGCGCCGGCACCCTGGCGGCAGCCTGGGGCGCGCGCCTTGTCGATGGCGGCGCGCTTGGGCATATCAATGCCGAATCGGGCCTGGGCGCCTGGCCCCAGGGGCAGGCGCTGCTGCTGCAGCTGCTGGCGCCAGGCCTGGAGCAAGAGCAGCAGAAGGAGCAGGGCTGATGCTGCGTTTCTTTCTGATCTTCCTGGCCTGGCAGATGTCGCTCTTCGGCCTGAACATGCTTGGCTGGGTACAGCAGCACCTGGTGTTGCCGTGGACGGCCTTGCTGGCGCGCGTTTGTGCCCATTTGGTGCTGTGGTTCGACACCACTGCTGCGGCGGCTGGCAAGGTGCTCTGGAACACGGTCTCCGGCTTTGGCGTCTCGATAGAGCCGGGCTGCAATGGCATTGAGGCCTGCATCGTGCTGTTTGCCGCCATCATGGCCTACCCAGCGTCCTGGCGGCACAGGCTGATGGGCATCGTTGCCGGCTTTGCCGCGGTGCAGGGGGTGAACGTCCTGCGCGTGATCAGCCTGTTTTACCTGGGGCAGTGGCGCACCGATGTTTTCAACTTTGCCCACGAGTATCTCTGGCAGGGCCTGATCATGCTCGACGTGCTGGTGGTGTGGCTGCTGTGGGTGCGCGTGGTGGTCCGAAGCCGGCCCGAAGAGTCTGACCCGCCAGAACAGCCGCCAGCGCCGCCGGTACTGCCCGTGGCGCCACGCGGCAACCTCGGCAAGGGCGTGGTCAGCAGTTCGCTGGACCTGTCGCCGCGCTGATGGAGAGGCATTTGATGGCGGATGACAACGCACAACAAGGCATGGCACGTCACAACCAGCCCCAGCGCAAGGTCGTCACGCGCTTTGCGTTGATCGCCATCGGCGGCTTCATCGTGCTGATGCTGGCGTGGGTCAAGCTGTCGCCCTGGCTGTCGTATCCGGTGGCGGTGCTTTCGCACACGGTGCTGGAGCAATCCACCCCCATGTGGATACGCAGCGTTGACAAGCAGCCTGGCAAGATCGCGGTGGACACCACGGTCGAGATTGTCGTGCCGAACTCGGGTGGTCACCGCGCCGAGGTTCTGCTGGAGGCCAACCCAGGGCGCTACGCATTTGGCCTGCCGATACTGGGCGCGCTGCTGTTTGCCGTCTGGGCGGTCAGGCGGGCGCCGGGCCGGCTGTGGCGCATGGGCCTGGGTTATGTGCTGCTGTTGCCATTCCAAAGTTTCAGCCTGGTGATGTATTTGCTGATGGAGTTGGCGAGCGCCAGCCAATTCAATATCCGCACGCTCAGAATAGAACAATGGCAGCTGGAAGCCATTGTTTATGGTTACCAGTTTGGCGTGCTGGTCGTGCCAACCCTGGTGCCGGTACTGGTGTGGTTGTTGCTTGATGGCAAATTCTTCAGCGCGCTTGCACATGACTGGAAGCAGTCCACACGCCGGGCGGTGTTGCCATCGGCAAAAATTGAATAGAAAGCCCCATCACTTATGGTGACAAAAAAACCCAAGGGCCTGGGCCGCGGCCTCGAAGCCCTGCTCGGCCCCAAGGTCGCAGAACCGGCCGAGCAGGCCCAGGCGGCCGCCGCCGGCCTGCCCAGCGCGCTGGCGCTGGATCAACTCGTGCCCGGCATGTACCAGCCGCGCACGCGCATGGATGAGGGCGCACTGTACGAGCTGGCCGAGAGCATCAAGGCCCAAGGAGTGATGCAGCCCATTCTGGTGCGCCGCCTGCAGGAGGGCGAGCATGCCGGCAAGTACGAAATCATCGCCGGCGAGCGGCGTTTTCGTGCCTCACGCCTGGCTGGCCTGAACGAGGTGCCGGTGCTGGTGCGCGACGTTCCCAACGAGTCTGCCGCCGCCATGGCGCTGATCGAGAACATCCAGCGCGAGGACCTGAACCCGCTGGAAGAGGCCCAGGGCCTGCAACGCCTGGTCAAGGAATTTGGTCTCACGCACGAGCAGGCGGCCCAGGCCGTGGGCCGCTCGCGCAGCGCCGCCAGCAACCTGCTGCGCCTGCTGAACCTGGCCGATCCGGTGCAGACCATGCTCATGGCCGGCGACATCGACATGGGCCATGCGCGCGCGCTGCTCTCGCTCGACCGCGCCACGCAGATCACCGCCGGCAACCAGATCGCGGCCAAGAAGCTGTCGGTGCGCGAGGCCGAGAGCCTGGTGAAGAAGCTGGGTGCCGAGTTCAACCTGACGCCGCAAAAGCCCAAGAAGGACAAGTCGCGCGACATGAAGCGCGTGGAAGAAGAGCTGTCCGACCTGCTCATGGCCGAGGTCGAGGTGCGCGTGAAAAAGCGCGTCAAGCGGGGTAGCCGCGTCGAGGAAATGGGCGAGCTGGCGATTGCATTCGGCTCGCTGGAGGCGCTCAACGGGTTGATCGAGCGCCTGCGCGGCGACTGAGCCACACTCATGATGCGCCTGCCTTGGCCCCTGCCAGCCTTGGCTGTCTGGGCCGGTGCCTGGCTGGTGTTTGTCGGCCTGCGCGCGGTATTGCCGCCGCTGCCGGCACTGCTGCTGGCCTGCGCCCTGGGGGTGGCGGGCAGTCTGCTGGCGGCCACCTGGTGGCGACGGGGCTTGATTGCCATAGGCTTTCCGCTGTCAGCGGCGCTGACGGGCGCGGTGGCGCTGCCGGCCTGGGCCTGGCTGTTGCCGCTGGCATTGCTGCTGCTGGTCTACCCCATCAATGCCTGGCGTGATGCGCCCCTGTTTCCCACGCCGCCGGGGGCCTTGCGCGGGCTGGAGGCGCATGCCGCGCTGGCCGATGGCGCCCCTGTGCTGGACGCCGGCTGTGGCCTGGGCGATGGCTTGAAGGCCCTGCGCGCGGCCTACCCGCGCGCGCAGCTGCATGGGCTGGAATGGAGCTGGCCGCTGGCCCTGTTGTGCCGTCTGCGCTGCCCCTGGGCCAGGGTGCGCCGCGGCGATATCTGGGCCGCGGACTGGAGTGCCTATGCGCTGGTGTATCTGTTCCAGCGCCCGGAAAGCATGGCCCGCGTGGCCGCGAAGGCCAGCGCCGAAATGGCTCCGGGCAACTGGCTGGTCAGCCTGGCGTTCGAGCTGCCCGGCGTACGCCCCAGCATGCGCTTGCAGTCCTTTGCGGGCCATGGGGTGTGGGTGTACCGCCTGCCATTGCAGCCAATGGCTGGAGGCGCGCCGGCTGGCGAGCTGTAGGCGGGCCGATTAATGTTGTTGCAACTCAAGGCAAGGCGTTAATATTTTGTCCCTTGCGCGCGGGTTCAGGCCCCAGCTTCGCAGATCCATGACACAACAACCGAAGGAGTTCCTCCATGCACCTGAAAACCAAGCCCCTGCTGGCGGCCGCCTGCGCCGTGATCGCGCTGACGGGCTGCGAAACCACCAACATGAAGATGGGCAGCGCCGAGTCCAAGACCGTGGCCACGGGCGCGGCCGCGGGTGGCACGGCCGCCAACGCCAGCAGCCAGCTTGAGCATTGCCAGTCGCCATTGGGCACGGTGTCGCTGGTCGAGAACCAGGACGCCGGCTGGTACACCATTTTGCGTAACGAATACAAGCTGCCGCCCACGGCCAACCTGCTGCGCCTCTTGATCCAGCAGTCCAACTGCTTCATCGTGGTCGAGCGTGGCGCGGCAGGCATGGGTGCCATGGCGCGCGAGCGCCAGCTGATGGGCTCGGGCGAAATGCGCGGCGGCAGCAATTTTGGCAAGGGCCAGATGGTGGCTTCTGACTATGGCATGTCGCCCGAGATCATCTTCAGCAACAACGACGCCGGCGGCATTGGCGGCGTGCTTGGCGGCCTGATCGGCGGCGGCAGCGGCCGCGCCGTGGCGGCCATTGGCGGTGGCCTGAAGACGCGCGAGGCCAGCGCCATGCTGACGCTGGTGGACAACCGCTCGGGCGTGCAGGTGGCGGCCTCCGAGGGCAGTGCCTCCAAGAGCGACTTTGCCGGCTTTGGCGGCATCTTCGGCGGTGGCGCCGGCGGCGGCCTGGGCGGCTACCAGAACACGGCCCAGGGCAAGGTGATCACGGCCGCGTTCATGGACGCCTACAACCAGATGGTCGTGGCGCTGCGCAACTACAAGGCGCAAAGCGTGCAAGGCCAGGGCCTGGGCGGCGGTGGCAAGCTGGGCGTTGACGGTGGCGTGGCACCCTCGCAGACCAAGGCCGGCGCCGCCATGTCCATGCGCGAGGCCCAGGAACGCCTGAACGGCCTGGGCTACAACGTCGGCACGCCCGACGGCGCCGCCGGCCCGAAGACGGCCAAGGCGCTGCGCGAATTCCAGCAGGCCCAGGGCCTGCCGGTGACGGGCAAGCTGGACACGGCCACGGCCGGCGCGCTGTCGCGCTGATCGTTTTTTTGCCCTCTGGCATGAGCGCGGCCCCCGGGGCCGCGTTTTTGCTTGAAACGGGCTGTAGCGCCCATTTGACAAGCGCAACAAGCTATAAAAATAATAGTTATTGGGGGTGTGTTTCGGCATCAACAAGAGCCGAGAAACTGCCCCGGCGCCAGCCCCACCGTGCGGCGCACCATTGCGCTGAAGGCGCTGGGGCTGTTGTAGCCCAGTTCGGCGGCAATCTGGTTGATGGGTCGGCGGCCCGCGGCCAGGGTCACGGCGCGCGCCAGGATGACCTGCTGGCGCCATTGGGTAAAGGTGCAGCCCAGCTCCTGGCGGAACAGCCGCGCCACGGTGCGCGGGCTGGCGCCGGTGTCGCGCGCCCAGTCGGCCAGGGTTTCGTGGTGCGTGGGGTCGGCCAGCACGGTCTCGCACAGGTGGCGCAGGCGCTTGTCGCGCGGCAGCTCAACGCCCAGGCGCACGCTGCTGGCGCGGCGTAGCTCGTCCAGGATCAGGGCGCTCAGGTGGCGCTCGCGGTGCAGGGCCTCGGGTGCCAGCGGGGCGCCGTCGTCGGGCTCGGCCGGCATCTCGCGCACCAGGGCGCGCAGCAGGTCGGACACCTCCAGCACGCGGCACTGCCGCCAGGGCTCCTCCAGTGCGCGCGCCACGGCCGGGCCGCAGCGCCCGGGCGGCTGGTGGAAGTACAGCGTGCGCAGGTCGGCGTCCTCGACCATGGTCACGGCATGCTCCACGCCGGGTGGAATCCACAGCGCGCGCGACGGCGGCACGATGTAGGCGCCATGCGGCACCGTCAGGCGAATCACGCCGGTGGTGGAGATCGCCACCTGCGCCCAGGGGTGGCTGTGCGGGCGCACATGGGTGTCGGCCGTCAGCTCGCGGTGCTTGGCGCGCACCGGCCGCGCGCGGCTGGGCACGAACAGGTGGGGCGTGAGCGCTTCCACATAGGACGGCACGCGCACCGGCCTGGGCGGCGGTGGGGCGGGGGTGACGTCTGGCTCGGGGTGGTTTGGCATGTTTGCGACAGCAATTGGCCAGCTATCGTATATCGGCCGTCGCCGGCATGACTACCATCATGGCCATGACGACCGCTACCCTCACCCTGCGCCAGGACGCGCGCACCATAGGCCTGATCGGCCTTGCGCATGGCTCCTCGCACTTCTTTCACATGCTGCTGCCGCCGCTGTTTCCGTTCCTGATAGCGGATTTCGGCTTCAGCTATTCCGAGCTGGGCCTGCTGCTGTCGGTGTTCTTCGTGGTCTCGGGCACCGGTCAGGCCATGGCCGGCTTTCTGGTGGACAAGGTGGGCGCGCGCCCGGTGCTGTTCGCCGCCCTGGCGTGCTTTGTCGCCGCCGGTCTGGTGGCCGGGACGGCTGGCGGCTACGCCGGCCTGGTGGTCGCGGCGGTGCTGGCCGGTCTGGGTAATGCGCCGTTTCACCCGGTGGACTTCACCATTCTCAACAAGCGCGTGTCGCCCCAGCGCTTGGGCCATGGCTTCTCGGTGCATGGCATCTCGGGCAACCTGGGCTGGGCCACGGCGCCGGTGTTCATGGCCGGCATTGCCACGGCCAGCGGCTCCTGGCGCGTGGCCTGTCTGGCTGGCGCGGCGCTGGCGCTGCTGGTGCTGGCCATCATGGTGTGGAACCGCGACGCACTCGACGACCGCCAGGGCAGTTGGGCGCACCACGGCGCCAAGGGAGCGGCCGCAGTCCCCGAGCACCCCATGGCCTTCCTGAAGCTGCCGGCCGTGTGGCTGTGCTTCTCGTTCTTCTTCTGGAGCACCTGCTCGCTCAGCGCCATCCAGAGCTTTGCCGCCCCGTCGCTGCAAAACATGTATGGCATTCCGCTGTCGCTGACCACCATGGTGGTCACCGGCTACATGCTGTGCGGGGCGCTGGGCATGGTGATAGGCGGTTTTCTGGTGGGCCGCGTGGAGCGGCTGGAGAAGACCATCAGCGTCTGCCTGCTGGCCTCGGCCCTGCTGCTTACGCTGGTGGGCCTGGGCGTGCTGCCCGGCATGCTGGCGTTGGCCGTGGCCGCGCTGGCCGGCATGGGCATAGGCATCGCCGGCCCCTCGCGCGACATGCTCATCAAGCGCGCCGCCCCGCCGGGCGCCACCGGGCGCGTCTACGGCACCGTGTACTCGGGCCTGGATCTGGGCTTTTCCATCGCCGCGCCCATTTTTGGCGCCATGCTGGACGCGCAGATGAATTCCAGCATCTTCTACGGCTCGGCGCTGGCCCTGGTGCTGGGCGTGGTGTCGGCGGGCTTTGTGGGGGCGGATGTGGCGGCGCGGTCGCGGCCCGCGGCGGCCGCAGCTTAGTTTTACTATATAAATAGTAGCTTATTGCGCTTTATGTTAGGGCGATGCGGCCGATTTTCATGCCTTGTTTTGCTGTCGCTGGCGGCGGCTGTGGACGCCCAGCCGCGCAGCAATGCCTTTGACGACCCCTTCGTCCAGGCCACGGCCGCCATGCCCGGTTGCCCCGTGCCCGAGGGACCGCTCTACAGCGCGCAGGAGGTGCGCGAGCTGGCTCATGAACGCGCCCAGCATGGCGGCAGCTGCTATCGCTCGGGTCGTTGCCGGTTGCCCAACTCCTACCTGTACGACGCAGAGATCGTCCCGCGCGTGCGCCAGTTCATACGCGAGGACGGGCGCTTCGATGACACCAGCGTCTGGGTGCTGGGCCAGCGGCGCATAGTCACGCTGACGGGCTGCGTGCGCTCGGTGGAGCAGGGCCGCGCGCTGGAACAAGCCGTGGGGCTGGTGGACGACGTGATCGGCGTGGTCAACCTGTTGCATGTTCCGGGTGAGGGGGTGGCGCCGCGCTACCCGCTGGCGCGCCCCTGAGCGCCCGCGTCTACAGTGAGCAGCATGGGCTCCTCGCGCAGCGCGAGGCGGCTGTGGGCGTTGACCATGCGCATGGCGGCGCGGCGGGTGCAGATGGCGTGAAGCAGGCCTTGCCTACAATCGCCGGGCCTTGTGCCACCGCCGGGCCGGGTGGGCGCAAGATCATCCGACCCCTCTGCTGCTGACCATGCACTTTTACATTCCCGCGCCGCGCATGCCGGCGCGTTACCTTGCCTGCCTGGGCCTGACCATGCTGGGGGCGGTTGCCACCCCGAGCCATGCCGCCAGCCCGATGGTCACCGACGATGCACGCATCGTCGATGCCAGGGCCTGCCAGGTGGAGAGCTGGGTCACAAGCTATCGGGGGAGTACCGAGTACTCGATCCAGCCGGCCTGCAATATCACCGGCAACCTGGAGCTGGCCCTGGGCGCCACGCGCACCAATGCCCATGGGCACAGCCAGACCACCGATGTGGTGCTGCAGGGCAAGACGGTATTGCGGCCCCTGCAAGCCAATGGCTGGGGCCTGGCCCTGGCGGCCGGCAGCGTGGGCCATCCACAAGCAGCCGCACGACGCGATTGGTACGCCTATGCGCCGGTCAGCTTCTCACTGCGCGATGACGCCTTGCAGGTGCATGCCAATGTCGGCTGGCTGCGCGATGGGGCGGCTCGGCGTGATCGTCTGACCTGGGGCCTGGGGACGGAGATCCAGCTGAGCGCCAGAGCCTGGCTGCTGGCCGAGACCTTTGGCCAGAACCAGGGCCGCCCCATGCATCAGCTGGGGCTGCGCTATTCGCTGGTGCCCGATCGCGTGCAGCTCGATGCCACCTATGGCAATCGCAATGGCACGCATCTGCGCGAGCGTTGGTTTTCCATCGGCCTGCGCCTTTTGACCCCCGCCTTCCTGCCGTAGCGGGAGTAGGGCAGGCAGGCGTCACAGCGAAAAGATCTTCCCTGGATTGAGGATGTTCTGCGGGTCGAGCGCGCGCTTGATCGCGCGCATCATGTCCACCGCGCCGGCGCCGGCCTCGTCCAGCAAAAAGCCCATCTTGTGGATGCCCACGCCATGCTCGCCGGTGCAGGTGCCGCCCATGGCCAGGGCGCGCGTCACCAGCTGGTGGTTGAGCCGCTCGGCGCGTTCGCGTTCGCCGACGTCGTTGGGGTCGATCAGGTAGCCGAAGTGGAAGTTGCCGTCGCCCACATGGCCGACCAGGAAGTAGGGGATGCCGCTGGCGTCGGCCTCGGCCACGGAGTCGAGCAGGCAGTCGGCCAGGCGGCTGATGGGCACGCAGGTGTCGGTACTGATGGCGCGGCAGCCGGGGCGGCTTTGCACCGCGGCAAAGTAGGCGTTGTGCCGCGCCGTCCACAGGCGCGTGCGCTCCTCGGGCGTGCTGGCCCACTCGAAGGCCTGGCCGCCATGCTCGCTGGCCAGTGCCTGCACCGTCTCGGCCTGCTCGCGCACACCGCTGGGCGAGCCGTGGAACTCCATCAGCAGCATCGGCTCCTCGCGCAGATCCAGCTTGCTGTGGGCGTTGACCATGCGCACGCTGTTGGCGTCGATCAGCTCCACGCGTGCGATCGGCACGCCCAGCTGGATCGTTGCAATGACGGTGCGCACCGCGGCCTCGATGCTGGGGAAGGAGCAGATGGCCGCGCTCACCGCCTCGGGCAGGGGGAACAGACGCAGGGTGACCTCGGTGAAGATGCCCAGCGTGCCCTCGCTGCCCACCATCAGGCGCGTCAGGTCGTAGCCGGCGCTGCTCTTCTTGGCGCGCGTGCCGGTGCGTATCGCCTCGCCGCTGGCCGTCACCACCTCCAGCGCCAGCACGTTCTCGCGCATCGTGCCGTAGCGCACGGCATTCGTGCCGCTGGCGCGCGTGGCGGCCATGCCGCCCATGCTGGCATCCGCGCCCGGGTCGATGGGGAAGAACAGGCCCCTGTCCTTGATGGCCTCGTTGAGTTGCTTGCGCGTGATGCCGGGCTGTACGGTGACCGTGAGGTCATCGGCATCGATGCTCAGCACGCGGTTCATGCGGTTCACGTCGATGCTGATGCCGCCCTGCACGGCCAGCAGATGACCTTCGAGCGAGGAGCCGGCGGCGTAGGCGATCACCGGCACGGCGTGCTGCGCGGCCAGGCGCACGGCATCCTGCACGTCCTGCCGGCTCTCGGCAAAGACCACGGCGGCCGGCGGTGGTGCTTCGATGGAGCCCTCGTCGCGTCCATGCTGTGCGCGCACGGCCAGGGCGCTGGAATATTGCGTGCCAAAGCGCTGGGACAACGCATCCAGCAGGGCCTGAGGCACGGGGCGGGCAAGCAGTTGGGTGGTATGGGCGGGGGCGTTCATGGGGCTGCGACGGGCTGGATGGAAGCGCTCATTCTAAAAGTTGAGCCACCGCCCAAGGCGCAGGCAAAAAAAGCCCGCCAAGGCCCTGGAGTACAGCCTTGGCGGGGGAAGGTGCCTGGCGCCTGGCGCTCAGGCAGGGCGCTTCAACGAGGCTTCTGCGCCGCGGGCGCTGCTCCCGATGATGAGCTTGAGCCCGGTGGGTGCGGGGCTGCGGCTGGCCTGGTGCTTGGACTGCGCGGCCGGCGTGGATGAGGTCTGGGCCTGCGCCAACGCACCGCCCATGGTAAGGGCTGCGAACAGCATCACGCTGCGTGCGTCGAACGGGGAGATGGGGCGTCGCTGCTGTGTTGTCGGCATCGATTCGGTCTCCGGCAAGAGTTGAACAGGGCCGCATTGCACCGCAGCAAAAAAGACCAGGCCAGCAATTTTTCCCGCTGTTGCCCTACTCAACAATTGGTCGGCAGGTGTAACGCACAATCGCCGTTTCGACCCCGAAACTGAAGGAATGCGCCATGGGAAACAGACTGACACAGATCGCCACACGCACCGGTGACGACGGCACCACCGGCCTGGGCGACAACACGCGCGTATCCAAGGCCAGCGGCCGCCCGCACGCCATGGGGGATGTGGATGAGCTGAATTCGCACATCGGCCTGCTGCTGTGCGAGAGCCTGCCAGCCGACATGCGCGAGCTGCTCATCGACGTGCAGCACCAGCTGTTCAACTTAGGGGGCGAGCTGTCCATGCCCGGCTATGAGCTGCTCAAGGACGACGGCCTGCTGCAGCTGGACAACGCCCTGGCGCGCTACAACGCCGAGCTGCCGCGCCTGCAGGAATTCATCCTGCCCGCCGGTACGCGCGCTGCCTGCCAGGCCCATGTCTGCCGCACGGTGGCGCGCCGCGCCGAGCGCGCCGTGGTGGCGCTGCAGGAGGGCGAGGCCATGCGCGCTGCGCCGCGCCAGTACCTGAACCGCCTCTCAGACCTGCTGTTCGTGCTCTCGCGCGTACTCAACCGGCTCGATGCCGGCAGCGAGGTGTACTGGAAGAGCGAGCGCCTGGCGCGGCAGAATGCTACTGAATAAATAGCTGTTGACGCTTGATTGATAAGCGCTGCAGGCCAATTCGCTGCCTATGCACATATCGCAGAGGCCCCTCACCCCTCCCTCTCCCCAAAGGGGCGAGGGCGACCGGTTGCGCCGGCTTTACTCCCTCTCCCTCTGGGAGAGGGTTGGGGTGAGGGCTCGCGGCACAGTCTGAGGTATGTGCCTAATCAGACCAATTCGACTTGAACCTGACGCAAGCTAGGCCAGCGGCGCAGCCGCTCAGGGGGTTGTTCTTTATTTCGGCGCCAGCACCGCCATGGTGATGCGCGAGACGCAGGTCAGCTGTCCCTCGTCGTTCACCATGTCGATCTGCCAGACCTGGGTGGTCCTGCCGATGTGCACCGGCCGCGCCGTGCCCGTGACCCAGCCGCTGGTGGCGGCGCGCAGGTGGTTGGCGTTGATGTCCAGGCCCACGGCGCGCTGGCCTGCCGGGCAGGAATAGAAGGCGCCCATCGACCCCAGGGTCTCGGCCAGCACCACGCTCACGCCGCCATGCAGCAGGCCATAGGGCTGGCGCGTGCGCTCGTCCACCGGCACCCGGCCGCGCAGAAAGTCATCACCAATCTCGGTGATCTCTATGCCCAGGTGCGCTATGGCTGTGTTGGCATGGGCACTGTGCAGCAGTTCAAGGGTCAGGGGTTTTTTCCAGATCGGCATGGTGCAAGGCAATGTGGGTTGCAAAGCCTGCATCATGCCCACTGTGGTTCGCCCCTGCAGCGCTTAGGCGACAGCCGCCAGCTCGTCCTCGGTGGCGCGCATGCTGCCGGTCTCCAGGCAGCGCTGGTGCCAGCTAAGCGCCTCGCTGAGCAGGTGCGGCGTGTGCTGCGCGCCCTGGCGGCGCGCGCGGTCGAAGTAGTCCTGCAGCATGGGGCGCCAGTCCGGGTGGGCGCATTTGTCGATGATGACCTGCGCGCGCTGGCGCGGCGACAGGCCGCGCAGGTCGGCCAGGCCCTGCTCGGTGACGATGATCTGCGTGTCGTGCTCGGTGTGGTCCACATGCGAGACCATGGGCACGATGCAGCTCACGTCGCCGTCCTTGGCCACCGAGGGCGTGACAAAGAACGACAGGTAGCCGTTGCGCGCGTAGTCGCCCGAGCCGCCTATGCCGTTCATCATGCCGCTGCCCATGATGTGCGTGCTGTTCACGTTGCCGTAGATGTCGGCCTCGATCATGGCGTTCATGGCGATCACGCCCAGGCGGCGCACCAGCTCGGGGTGGTTGCTGATCTCCTGCGGGCGCAGCACGATGCGCTGGCGGTAAAAGTCAATGTTGTCGGTGAAGTCCTTGAGCGCCTCGCGGCTCAGGGATATGGCGGTGGCCGAGGCGGCCGCCATCTTGCCTCGCTTGATCAGCTCCAGCATGCCGTCCTGCAGCACCTCGGTAAAGCCCAGCAAGTCCTCGAACGGGCCGTCCAGCAGCCCGGCCAGCACGGCATTGGCCACATTGCCCACGCCCGACTGCAGCGGCAGCATGGCCTTGGGCAGGCGGCCCAGCTTCACCTCGTGCGCCAGAAAGTCGATGATGTGCGCCGCAATCTGGTTGCTGACCGCGTCGGGCCGGGCAAAGGCCGTGTCGCGGTCGCCGTGGTGCGTCTCGACCACGGCAATCACCTTGTTTGGGTCCACGCGCAGATAGGGCTCGCCGATGCGCTCTATCGGCTGCGTCAGGTGGATGGGCTGGCGCCGCGGCGGAATGGCCGTGCCGTAGTAGATGTCATGCATGCCCTCCATCTCCTTCGGGGGCAGGCTGTTGACCTCCAGGATCACCTTGTCGGCAATATCCAGCCAAGTCTTGTTGTTGCCCACGGCGGCCGAGGGGATCAGGCGCCCGTCGGGCAAGATGCCCAGCACCTCCACCACCGCCACATCCATGCGGCCCAGAAAGCCGAACCAGGCCTGCTGCGCCACATGCGACAGGTGGATGTCCAGGTAATGCAGCTCGCCGGCGTTGATCTTGTTGCGGCACAGCGGGTCGGACTGGAAAGGCAGGCGCTGGTGCATGCCACCCACCTTGGCCAGCGCGCCGTCCAGCTCGGGCGCGGTGGAGGCGCCCGTCCACACATTCACCTGGAAGGGCTTGCCCGCCGCATGCTCGGCCGCTATGCGCTGGGCCAGGGCCTGCGGCACCAGCTTGGGGTGGCCCGAGCCGGTGAAGCCGCTCACGCCGACGGTGGCGCCGGCCGGAATCAGCGCCGCGGCATCCGACGCGCTCATGATTTTCTGGGCCAGGCCCGGGTGCTGGATACGGGAAGACATCGTTGAGGACACACACACTCCAGAGAAACAATCGCGGCGCGCGGCATCTGCGGGCGCCTGCTGCCGCTGGTAAGAAAGACAGCAAATTTTAACAGTCATGCAAGGGTTAACCCTTGTCTCCAGAGTGTGGCGAATGGCTGTACGGCCGCTCATGGCATGGCCGTGCAGGCGCTACCATCCCCCATTCATGCCATCGACCTCACTTTGCCCCTCCTGCCGCCAGCCGGCCGACAAGCGCCGCTTTGCCGCCGCCGACGGCAGCATGCTGGAGCTGGATCTGTGCTTTGCCTGCCAGGGCCTGTGGTTCGACCCGCAGGAGAACACGCGCCTGGCGCCGGCCGCCGTGCTGCAGCTCTTCGCGCTGCTGCATGAACACCATGGCGACGCGCACCACCCCCTGTCCGACCGGCTGCGCTGCCCGCATTGCCGCAAAGACCTGGTCAAGGGCTACGACCTGGCCCAGGGCGGGCGCTACGTCACCTACCGCTGCGCGGCACGGCACGGGCGCTTCTCCACCTTTGGCTCCTTCATGGTCGAAAAGGGCTTTGTGCGCCACCTCTCCACGCTCGAGATCGAGGCCCTGGCGCGGCGCGTGGGCAGCATCGCCTGCACCAGCTGCGGGGGCACGGTGGACATACGCAATGACCACGCCTGCCCGTACTGCCGGTCGGCCCTGGCACTGCTCGACCCCCAGGCGGTGGACAAGGCCCTGCAGCGCCACGGCCAGGCCGCCAGTCAAGCAGCCAGCCAGGCGGCCAACGGCCAGTCGCCCGAGGCCCTGGCCGACGCCCTGATCGCCCTGGAACGCAACCGCACGCGCGAGGAACGCGAGCGCCAGCGCGAACGTTTCGAGGGCAGGCGGGAGGATCAGTTCGACCTGGTGGCAGCGGGCATAGAGTTCGTGTGGTCGCTGCTGCGGCGTTGAGAGACAAATGGCCTGCAGCGGCAGGCCATCCATGCAGGGTTGGTGTCCTCAAGCCTCGCGGTTCAACAGCGCATAAAGCGCAATCGCGCCAAAGGTGGCCGTGCCGATTCCGCCCAGGGCGAAGTCGCCAAACTTCAGCGTGAACTCGCCCGTGCCCAAAATCAGCGTGATGGCGGCGACTATCAGGTTCTTGTTCTGCGAAAAGTCCACCCGGTTGTCCACCCAGATCTTGGCGCCGGCAATGGCGATCAGGCCAAACACGACGATGGACACGCCGCCCATCACCGGCAGCGGAATGGCCTGGATCAGCGCGCCGAACTTGGGCGAAAAGCCCAGCAGCACCGCGATCAGCGCTGCGACCAGAAATACGGCGGTGGAGTAAATGCGCGTGGCCGCCATCACGCCGATGTTCTCGGCGTAGGTCGTCACGCCCGTGCCGCCGGCGGCGCCGCTGACCATGGTGGCGATGCCGTCACCGATGAAGGCGCGGCCCATGTACTGGTCGAGGTTCTTGCCGGTCATGGCCGTCACGGCCTTGATGTGGCCCAGGTTCTCGGCCACCAGGATGATGACCACGGGCACGATGAGCAGCATGGCCGGCGCGCTGAACACCGGCGCGTGGAACTGCGGCACGCCCAGCCAGGGCGCGGCCAGCACGCCCGACAGATCCACCGGCTTGCCCCAGCCCAGGCCGTTGGTGAAGGCGGCGTAGGCGATGCTGGCCAGGATCAGCCCGACCAGAATCAACAGCCGCTGCACCATGCCGCGCGTGAACACCGCCACCAGGGCCACGCTGACAAAGGTCAGCGCCTGCATCCAGGCCTCGAAGTTGTTGGCCGCCATGTTCTTGATGGGGATGGCGGCCAGGTTCAGCCCGATCACCGCCACCACCGCGCCGGTGACCACCGGTGGCATGAAGCGCTCTATCCAGCCGGTGCCGACCAGATGCACCACCACGCCCACGGCGGCATACACCGCGCCGCAGGCAATGATGCCGCCCAGCGCCAGGCCAATGTTGGCGTTCGCCCCCTTGCCGGCGTAGGCCGTGGCGGCGATCACCACGCCGATGAAGGCGAACGACGAGCCCAGGTAGCTGGGCACGCGGCCAGCGGTGATCAAAAAGAAGATCAGCGTGCCTATGCCGCTCATGAACACCGCCAGGTTCGGATCGAACCCCATCAGGATGGGCGCCAGCACCGTCGAGCCGAACATGGCGATGACATGCTGCACGCCCATCAGCCCGGTCTGGCCCCAGGGCAGGCGCTCATCGGGGCCGATCACCCCGCCGCCCGCCAGCGCCTGCGCCGGGCGCTCGTTCCAGTCAAAAAAACCCATTGATTCGCTCCAGTTGTTGGGGGTGGGGCGATGGTAGAGGGTTTGGATTACGGGCGTTGCGTTTGGTATAAAAAATGCTGTTTGCGCTTATGTATCAAGCGCGGACAGCTATCAACAACATAGTGAATGTCAAAAGCGCCCCGGCAACGTCGGCCAGGCCGGGCGCCGCCCGGTGAGCTGGCTGACGATCAGGGCCTTGAGCGGCGGCAGCCGGGTGGAGCCGGCCAGCACTGCGCGGCGCAGCAGTTTGGGCAGCGGCCGGGTGTCGGTGTACAGGCCGACGACGGTGTTCGTGCCCTGGTAGATGGGCCAGGCGTGCAGGCGGTGCTGGCGTTCGTAGCGTGCCAGCACCGCGGCATCGCCAATGTCCTGGCCGCGCGCTTGTGCCGCGTGCAGCGTGGCGGTGAGGCTTTCCACGCCGGCCAGGCCCAGGTTGTAGCCATGGGCCGTGACTGGGTGCATGCCCACGGCGGCATCGCCTATCAACGCGCAGCGCCGGCCGACGAAGCGCTGCGCCCACACGGCCACCAGCGGGTAGGCATGGCGCTCGCCCACCAGCTCCATGGCACCCAGCCGGTGCTGGAACTGCGCCTGCACGGCGGCGGCAAAGTCTGCCGGGCTGAGCGCCAGCAGCGCCTGCGCCTGCGCGCTGTCGGCCGTTACCACGGCCGAGCACATGGGGCTGCCGTCCACCACGTCGTCGGGCAGCGGCAGTATGGCCAGCGTGCGCTCGTAGCCAAAGCATTCGTGCGCGGTCTCGTGGTGCGGCAGCTCGTGGCGCATGCGGCAGACGATGACCGTGCGGCCAAAGTCGTTCATGGATGCGCCAATGCCCAGCTGGCGCCGGATGCTGGAGAAGCGGCTGTCGGCCGCCACCAGCAGCCGCGCCTGCAGCTGCTGCGCGGGCGCGTCGGGGCGGTCGGCGCTGGTGTAGCTCAGCTGGGCCTGCTCGGGCGTGATGCTGACCTGGCCCACGCGCGCGCCGGTGATCAGCTTGACCCCTGGCGTGCGGCTGGCCACGGCCCAGGCGCTGCGGCGCAGCGCGTGGTTGGGGACGATCCAGCCCAGGTGATCGACGCCGCTGCCGCCGGCGTGCAGCTGCATGGCGCCAGACTGGCCCACCGGGCCGTCGTGCACCTGGGCCTCGCGCAGCAGGCCCACCTCGTGCGCGTCCAGCTCTTGCCAGCTGCCCAGGCGCTGCAGCAGCGCCACGCTGGGGTGGGTCAGGGCGATCTCGCGCCCGTCCGGCGCGGGCGCGGCCAGCTGCTGCGCGCCTTGCTGCTCGACCACGGTGACGGCAAAGCCCGCCTGCGCCAGGGAGATGGACAGCGACAGGCCGGCCGGGCCTGCGCCAACGATGAGAACGTCGCTGTGTTGCATGGGGCATATGGTACGGCCGGCCCCGCACAGGGTTATTCCGTTTCCAAATCACCCGTGTCGTTGTTGCTTCGCCTTGTCGTGCGACAGCACTGCCTGCGGCTTCGCGCCTAGACACGCATGATTTGGAAACGGAATTTTTGCGCGGCGGCAACTGTCCGGCGCGCGACCGATGGAGGCTGACGCCCCTCGGGCCGCGCTGCTACGCTGGCGCGATGGAGACAAACAACACCCCACCCTATGTGCCCCGCATGCGCCTGTATCAGGACTGGCTGCGCGCCGAGCGCGGCCTGGCGTTTGCCGACTACCCGGCGCTGTGGCGCTGGTCGGTGACCGAGCTGGACGCCTTCTGGCAAAGCATCTGGGACTACCACGCGCTGGCCTCGCCCACGCCGCACCGCGCGGTGCTGGGGCGCAACCGGATGCCGGGGGCCGAGTGGTTTCCGGGCGCGCAGGTCAACTACGCCCGGCAGGTGCTGCGCCATGTGGATGCGGCGCACGGCGCGGGCCTGGCGGCGGTGATCAGCGAAGACGAGAAGGGCCGCGTGCGTGCGCTGTCCTGGCGCGAGCTGAAGCGCCAGAGCGCCGCCCTGGCCCTGCACCTGCGCGCCCAGGGCGTGCAGCCGGGCGACCGCGTGGCGGCCTACCTGCCCAACATGCCCGAAACCATGGTGGCCTTTCTGGCCTGCGCGAGCATAGGCGCGGTGTGGAGCGTGTGCGCGCCCGACATGGGCACCAGCGCCGTGCTCGACCGCCTGCGCCAGATAGAGCCCAAGGTGCTGATCGCCGTGGACGGCGTGACCTGGGCCGGCGTGGACATGGATCGCACCCCGGTGCTGGCCGAGCTGCGGGCGCAGCTGCCCAGCCTGCGCCACCTGCTGCTGGTAAACAACCTGGATGCCGCAAAAACCATAGCTGACAGCGCCCGCTACACGGACGTTGTGGCCCGAAATGATGCCGAAGTGGCGGCCTTCGAGCCGCTATGGCTGCCATTCGACCACCCGCTGTGGATCGTCTATTCCAGCGGCACCACGGGGTTGCCAAAGCCCATCGTGCATTCGCATGGCGGCATCGTGCTCGTCGCCATGGTTACCGGCTTGCACATGGACCTGGGCGCCAGCTACGCCGCCAACAGCCTGGGCGAGCGCTTTTGCTGGTACAGCTCCACCGGCTGGGTGATGTGGAACTGCCAGGTGGCGGGCCTGCTGTCGGGCACCACCTGCGTGATCTTCGACGGCAGCCCCGGCGGGCCGCGCCAGGCGCCCGACTGGGGCCGGCTGTGGCGCTTTGCGGCGCGCCACCGGGTGACCTTCCTGGGTTCGGGCGCGGCCTTCTTCGCCGGCTGCATGAAGGCCGGGGTGGATCTGGCCGCCTGCGGCGACCTGTCGCGCATACGCGCTCTGGGCAGCACCGGCTCGCCGCTGTCGGCCGAGGTGCAGGAGTGGGGCAGCGCGCAGTTCGCAGCCATTGCCGCCACCCCGGCGCAAGAGGACATCTGGTGGCTCAACATCTCGGGCGGCACCGACTTTGCCGGCGGCTTCATCGCCGGCACGCCCGAGCTGCCGCAGCGCGCCGGCCTGATGCAGTGCCGCATGCTGGGCGCGGCCGTCGAGGCCTGGAACGAGGCCGGCGCGCCCGTTACCGGCCAGGTGGGCGAGCTGGTCTGCACGCAGCCGATCCCGTCCATGCCGCTGGCCTTCTGGAACGACCCCGGAAACGCACGCTACCTGGCCAGCTACTTCGAGATGTACCCACCCGGCCACGGCCGCCGGCCCGGCGGCGGCGACCTGGGCCCCGAGGCCGGCAGCGTCTGGCGCCATGGCGACTGGCTGCGCATAGGCGACGAAGAGGGCCGGGGCGAGTGGTGCGTGATCTATGGCCGATCAGACGCCACCATCAACCGCCACGGCCTGCGCATGGGCACCAGCGAGATCTACAGCGCCGTCGAGGCCCTGCCCGAGGTGCTGGACTCCATGGTCGTCGATCTGGAATACCTGGGCCGCGAGAGCTTCATGCCGCTGTTCGTGGTGCTGCGGGCGGGGGCGGTGCTGGATGACGCCCTGCGCGGGCGCATCAACACCGCCATCCGCCAACGCTTGAGCCCGCGCTTCGTCCCCGACGCCATAGAACAGGTGCCCGAGGTGCCGCGCACCCTCTCGGGCAAGAAGCAGGAGCTGCCCATCAAGAAGCTGTTGCTGGGCCAGCCCCTGGCCAGGGTGGTGAACCAGGAGGCCATGGCCAATCCCGGCTGCCTGGCCTGGTATGTGGACTATGCGGAGCGGCGGAGTGCTTCATAAATAATAGCTGTATGCGCTTGTTGCACCTGTGCTACAGCCATTTTTCATTGGAGCGCCGGCGCTCCCGTGCTTGCACCGCATTCCAGCGCATGCTCGGTAAAGCGCTGCACCACGCGGCTCGTGTCACCCGCCAGCCGCGCCAGCGCAATGCTGATGTGAAAGCCCGGCGGGTTGTCGGTCAGCGCCAGGCAGACCACGCCGCGCGGCACCGCCTGGCGCGCCACGCCGGCCACCAGGCCCACGCCCAGGCCCGAGGCCACCAGGCTCATGATGGTCTGCACCTGCGAGGCCTCCTGCGCCACGCGCGGCGCAAAGCCCGAGGCCTGGCAGCGCATCATGGCCAGGGCCGCCAGGCCCGGCACCTTGGCGCGCGGGTACATGATGAAGGGCTCCCGCGCGGCCTCGTGCAGGGCAATCGCCCCGCGCGCGGCCAGCGGGCTGCTCTCGGCCACGGCCAGCACGAAATCGTCGCGGTCCAGCGGCGTCAGGTCGAAGCCGCTTGCGTCCAGTACGGGAAAGCGCAGCAGGCCGGCGTCAAAGCGGCGCGCGAGCAGACCTTCCAGGATCTCGGACGAGGTGGCTTCGGTCAGCTCCAGCGCGATCTGCGGGTAGCGCGCGCGCAGCGACGGGATCAGCCGCGGCAGCAGCGCATAGGTGGCCGAGCCGATGATGCCCAGGCGCAGCCGCCCGCCGGTGCCCGCGCGCGCGTGCTGCACTGCCTGGCGGCATTGCTCCGCATGCTGCAGCGCGCGCCGTGCGTCCTCCAGCATGGCCTGGCCGGCCGGGGTCAGCAGCACGCCGGTGCTGGTGCGCTCGAACAGCGGGGCGCCCAGCTCGTCTTCGAGCTTGCGGATCGACACCGACAGCGGCGGCTGCGCCATGTGCAGCCGCTCGGCCGCGCGGTGAAAGTTACCCGTCTCGGCCAGCGTGACGAACTGGTTCAGTTGGCGCAGGTTCATTTGATATTCATCGGATATTGCGATCAATATTTTTAATATTAGACAGCATGGCACCAGCGGCCTAAAGTGTCCCGAAAGCGCATTGCCAGGAGACATCACCCATGCCATTGCACCGCAGAAGCACGCTGCGCGCCCTCGTGGCCGCCGGCCTCGTGGCCCTGGGCGCCGCCATGGCGCCCGCCGCCCAGGCGCAGGCCTTCCTGTCCAAGACCATCAAGTTCGTGGTTCCCTTCGGGCCCGGCAGCGGCACCGACACCTCGGCGCGCTACTTCGCCAAAAAGCTGCAGGACCTGACGGGCCAGGCCGTGGTGGTGGAGAACAAGCCCGGCGCCAATGGCTTTCTGGCCGTCAAGCAGGTGCTCACGGCGCCGGCCGATGGCTACACCGTGTTCATAGGCAGCAACTCCACGCTGGCCGTGAACGCGGCGCTGTTCAAGGAGCTGCCCTACGACCCGGTGAAGGACTTTGCGCCGCTGACCATGATGATGCGTGCGCCCGCCATGCTGGTAGTGCCGCCGGGCTCGCCCAATGGCGACCTGAAGAGCCTGATTGCGTATGCCAAGGCGCATCCGGGCAAGGCCAACTTTGGCGCCGGCTCGGCCGGCTACCAGCTGATGGGCGAGCTGCTCAACGACCGCGCCGGCCTGCAGACCGTGCATGTGCCCTTCAAGAGCGCCGGCGAGACCATGACCGCCGTGGCCTCGGGCACGGTGGACTTTGCGTTTGCCGAGGTCACCGCGGTGCTGGAGCTGGCCAAGGGCGGGCGCGTGAAGATCCTGGCCGTGGCCGCCGACCAGCGTGTGCCCAATGCCCTGGACGTGCCCACCATGAGCGAGGCGGGGTTGCCGGGCTTCGAGGCCTATACCTGGGTGGGTGCCATGGTGTCGGCCAAGACCCCGACGGCCGAGACGGCGAAGCTGGCCGCGCTGTTCACCACCATCGCCAAGATGGACGAGACGCGCGCCTTCTACGAGCGCCTGGGCGCCACACCGATGACGGGCGGGCCGGCGCAGATGCATGAGTTCCAGAAGGGCGAGATCGCGCTGTGGAAGCGCATCGTGCAGCAGGCCAAGGTGCCGCTGCAGTAAAGGAGGCAGGGACATGAGCACCCTGGATTCACTCGCGCTCACGCGCATTCCGCCCGCAGACGAGGCGCTGCGCGCCGAGGTGCGGGCCTTTCTGCTGGACGCCATCCAGGACTTGCCGGCCCATGTGCGCGCCCGCTCCTGGGGCGGCTACAGCGCCGAGCTGAGCCGCAAGCTGGGGGCCAAGGGCTGGATAGGCGTGACCTTGCCGAAGGAGTACGGCGGCGGCGGGCGCAGCGCCTTCACGCGCTATGTGCTGGTGGAGGAGTTTCTGGCCTGCGGCGCGCCCGTGGGCTCGCACTGGATCGCGGATCGGCAGAGCGCGCCGCTGATCCTGAAGTACGGCACCGAGGCGCAAAAGCGCTTCTACATCCCGCGCGTGTGCCGCGGCGAGGCATTCTTTTGCATCGGCATGAGCGAACCCGGTTCGGGCTCGGACCTGGCCAGCGTTAAGACGCGCGCCACGCCCAATGAAAAAGGCTTTGTGCTGAATGGCCAGAAGATCTGGACCACCAACGCCCACCACTGCCAGTACATGATCGCGCTGGTGCGCACTTCCGGCAGCAGCGAGGACAGGCACAAGGGGCTGTCCCAGGTCATCGTCGATCTGTCTTTGCCGGGCGTCACCGTGCGCCCCATCGAGGATCTGTCGGGCGACAGCCATTTCTGCGAGGTGTTCTTCGACAACGTGCAGCTGGGCGCCGACGCGCTGATCGGCGCCGAGGGCCAGGGCTGGGAACAGGTGACGGCCGAGCTGGCGTTTGAGCGTAGCGGCCCGGAGCGGCTGTTCTCCTCCATCGTGCTGTTCGACCAGTGGCTGGATTACTTGCGCACGCCGCAGGGCCGCAGCGCATCAAGCGTGCGCCTGGCGGGCAAGGTGTTGACGCAACTAAGCCCCCTGCGCGCCATGTCGGTGGCGATACAGGACAAGCTGGTGCGCGGCGAGAGCCCCATCGTCGAGGCGGCGCTGGTGAAAGAGCTGGGCACGACGCTGGAGCAGATGATTCCTGCGGCCATTGCCGACGACCTGTTCGCGCGCGAGGGCGAGGATGTTCCCGTCGAATTGCTGCTGACGCTGAAATACGTGACCGAGGCCGCGCCCTCGTACTCGCTGCGCGGCGGCACGCGCGACATCCTGCGCGGCATGATCGCGCGCGGCCTCGGACTGCGTTGAAAGGAATGGGCATGGACAACGATTTGTTTGCCGACGCCGCGCGCCAGCTGCTGGGGGGCGAATGCACCCCGGCCGTGGTGCGCGCCATCGAGGCCGGCGGGCTGGGCGCGCCGCAGGCCGAGGCACTCTGGGCCCAGATCGAGGCCGCGGGCCTGGCCGATGCGCTGCTGGATGAGGCAGAGGGCGGCGCCGGCCTGGGCCTGTCCCAGCTGTTCGGCGTGCTGGAGCAGGCCGGCGCCCATGCCCTGCCGCTGCCACTGGGCGACACCCTGCTGGCGCGTGCGCTGCTGGCGCAGGCCGGCATGGCGCGGCCCGCGGGCGCCATCGCGCTGGCCAGTGGTGAGCGCACCCAGGACGGTGGCCTGCGCTGCGCCCTGGTGCGTGGCGGCCGGGTGGCCGCCAGCGTGCTGGTGCAGGCGGGCGATGGCTGGCATCTGCTGGCCGTTCAAGCTGCCCAGACCACGCCCCAGGGGCTGGCGCTGGATGCGGCCTTCGCCTGGTCGCCCAGCCAGATGCTGGCCGCGCCCGTGGTACCCGTCGCCCAGGGGCTGGATGCGCGCACGCTGCAGGCCGCGCTGCTGGCGCCGCAGATGGCCGGCGCGCTGATGCATGTCTTTCAGCGCACGCTGCAATACGCCAACGAGCGCCAGCAGTTCGGCCGGCCCATCGGCAAGTTCCAGGCCATACAGCACCAGCTGGCGGTGATGAGCGAGCATGTCTTCGCCGCGCGCATGGCTGCGCAGCTGGGCTGCAGTGGCGCGGGCCTTGCGGCCGACCGCCTGCCTGATCGTTTGAGGGTCGCCACGGCCAAGGCGCGCTGCAGCGAGGCGGCGCTGGTGGTGTCCGAGCTGGCGCATGCCATCCACGGCGCCATCGGCTTCACGGCCGAATACGACCTGCAGCTCTACACGCGCCGCCTGCACGCCTGGCGCCAGGCGGCCGGCAGCGAGTCCTACTGGCACGACGTGGCCGGCAGCGCCCTGCTGGAGCATCAGGGCCTGACGCTGGACATGGTGCGGCGCATCACCGATGTAGAGACAGCGCATTAAAAATCATAGCTGCTTGCGCTTGTAGTTATTGAGTTTCAACATGAAAATGCTTGAAACCAATGAGAGACAAGCGCTGACGGCTCCTCTTTTTGAAATGGAGTTCCCATGGCCTTTCTGACTATCGAGCGCGACGGCGCCATCCTCACCGTCACCATGAACCAGCCCGAGACGCGCAACGCGCTCACCGGCAACACGGCGGTGGCCGAGTTCGTGCAGCTGTGCGCCGACGTGCGTAAGGACGCCGGCGTCAAGGTCGTCATCCTCACCGGTGCCGGCCCCATCTTCAGCTCGGGCGGCAACGTCAAGGACATGAAGCGCTTCTTTGACGACGCGCTCACGCCCGACCTGATCCGCGAGGAATACCGCCAGGGCATACAGCAGATCCCCTTGGCGCTGTACGAGCTGGACGTGCCCGTGATCTGCGCCGTGAATGGCCCGGCGATCGGCGCCGGGCTGGACCTGACCTGCATGTGCGACATCCGCATCTGCAGCGAGACGGCGACCTTTGCCGAGAGCTTCGTGCGCGTGGGCATCGTCCCCGGCGACGGCGGTGCCTGGTTGCTGCCGCGTGCTGTGGGCATGGCCAAGGCTGCCGAGATGAGCTTCACCGGCGAGGCCATCAGCGCCCAGGAGGCGCTGGCCTGTGGCCTGGTGAGCCGCGTGGTGCCCGCTGATCAACTCTTGCCCACGGCACGCGCCCTGGCCGAAAAAATAGCCGCCAACCCCGCCGCCGTGATGCGCATGACCAAGCGCCTGCTGCGCGAGGGCCAGGGGGCGTCGCTGGCCACGCTGCTGGAGCTGTCGGCCGGCTACCAGGCCATCGCCCACAAGACGGCGGACCACCGCGAGGCGGTCACCGCCTTCATCGAGAAACGCGCGCCGCGCTTTCAGTAAGGCGCCCGCGGGCAGGGCGGGCGCGGATAATCGCGCCATGCCTTCTCCGCACAAACGCTTCGCAATGATCCGCGAGTTCCACCTCGCGGACTGGTTCACGCTCGGCAACGCCGTGTGTGGTGTGGGGGCGCTGTTCTCCTGCATGACCTATCTGGAGACGCATGACCTGCGCCACATCTACTTCGCCTGCACGCTGGTGCTGGCGGCCCTGGTGTTCGACGTGCTCGACGGCCGCATCGCGCGCTGGCGGCAGAAAAGCTCGGCCATGGGACGCGAGCTCGACTCGCTGGCGGATGTGATCTCGTTTGGCGTGGCGCCGGCCATCATTGCCTACGCCTGCGGCATGCAGGGGCTGTACGACCGCGTGGTGCTGGCCTTCTTCGTGGCCTGCGGCGTCTCGCGCCTGGCGCGCTTCAACATCACGGCCGAGGCCCTGGCCGAAGGGCCGTCGGGCAAGGTCAAGCACTTCGAGGGCACGCCGATTCCCACCTCCATCGTGCTCGTCGGCCTGCTGGCGCTGGCCGCCTCCATGGGCGCGGTGCGCGAAGAGCTGTGGTTGGGCAAGCTGATGCTGGGCGGCTTCACGCTGCACCCGCTGGTGCTGCTGTTCGCGCTGTCGGGCTCGCTGATGATCAGCCGCATCCGCATTCCCAAGCTTTGACACAGGCTGATGCAGGCCGTTATGGCTGCATTGGTACACTTTGCGGCTTTGAGGCGCCGCCTGTGGCGCCTTTTTTCGATCCCCATCGTTTCATGGCCGTTGACACGGCGGGCCAGGCCCGCACCCATCTAGACCTCAAGAGCGCGCAGCTGTCCGTGGTGGCCATGGTGCTCAAGACGGTGGACGTCGCCGCCGTTGCGGCCGAGCTGGCCGCCCGCAGCGCCGACGACCCCGAGTTTTTCGACAACGACCCGGTGCTGATCGACCTCTCGGCCGTGCAGGCCGAAGAGCAGCCCATCGACTTCGCCGCGCTGGTGCAGCTGCTGCGCAGCCACCGCACCCAGCCGGTGGCCGTGCGTGGCGGCAATCCCGCGCAGATGCAGGCGGCCCATGCGGCCGGCCTGGTGGCCGCGCCCGACATGCCGGCGGCGCGTGCGCAGCCGCGCGAGGTCATCCGTGAGGTGGTGCGCGAGGTGCAGGTGCCGGTCGAAGTGCCCGTGCCGGCACCGGCGCCCGGCGCGCTGGTGGTGGACAAGCCGCTGCGCTCGGGCCAGCAGGTGTATGCGCGCGGCTCGGACCTGGTGGTGCTGGCCATGGTCAGCTTTGGCGCCGAGGTGATTGCCGACGGCAACATTCACGTTTATGCCCCGCTGCGCGGCCGCGCCATTGCCGGCGCGCGCGGCGACACCAGCGCGCGCATCTTCAGCACCTGCCTGGAGCCGCAGCTGGTCTCCGTGGCCGGCATTTACCGCACCACCGAGACCGAGCTGCCAGCCGACGTGCGCGGCAACCCGGCCCAGGTGCGGCTTGATGGCGAAAAGCTGCTCATCGAGCCGTTGTAAGCCGTTTTCCTCAGATTCATATCCGCAAGACAAGCAACGCAAGGACCCATCAGAACATGGCCAAAATCGTCGTCGTGACCTCCGGCAAGGGGGGAGTGGGCAAGACCACCACCAGTGCCGCCTTCGCATCGGGCCTGGCGCTCGCCGGCCACAAGACCGCCGTCATCGACTTCGACGTCGGCCTGCGCAACCTGGATCTCATCATGGGCTGCGAGCGCCGCGTGGTGTATGACCTGATCAACGTTATCCAGGGCGAGGCCAACCTGAACCAGGCGCTGATCAAGGACAAGCAGTGCGAGAACCTGTTTGTGCTCGCCGCCAGCCAGACGCGTGACAAGGAAGCGCTGACGCAGGACGGCGTGGGCAAGGTGCTCAAGGATCTGGCCGAGATGGGCTTTGACTACATCGTCTGCGACTCGCCCGCCGGCATCGAGAGCGGTGCGCTGATGGCCATGCACTTTGCCGACGAGGCGCTGCTGGTGACCAACCCGGAGGTGTCCTCGGTGCGCGACTCCGACCGCATCCTGGGCATGCTGAGCAGCAAGACCAAGCGCGCCATCGAGGGCAGCGAGCCGATCAAGGAGCATCTCCTGATCACGCGCTACAACCCGAACCGGGTGGAAGATGGTCAGATGCTGGGCCTGGAGGACATCCAGGACATTCTGCGCATCAAGCTGATCGGCGTGATCCCCGAGTCCGAAAGTGTGCTGCAGGCCTCCAACCAGGGCCTGCCGGCCATCCACCTGGGGGGCACCGATGTGTCCGAGGCCTACAAGGACGTGGTGGCGCGCTTTCTGGGCGAGGACAAGCCCCTGCGCTTCACCGAGGCCGTCAAGCCCGGCTTCTTCAAGCGCATCTTTGGTGGGAGGTAAGCGGCCATGTCCCTGCTGTCCTTTCTGCTTGGCGAGAAGAAGAAGACCGCCGCGGTCGCCAAGGAGCGCCTGCAGATCATCCTGGCCACGAGCGCAGCGGCCGCAGCGCCCGGCAAACCGGACTATCTGCCCGCGCTGCAGCGCGAGCTGGTGGCGGTGATCTCCAAGTACGTGAAGATCAACCCCGAGGATCTGAAGGTGCACTTCGAGCGCCAGGATGACCTGGAGGTGCTGGAGGTCAAGATCGAGCTGCCCGAGGCGGCCAAGTAGGCGCCTGCGGCCAGTCCATCACCGGTCCATGGGGCCGGTCGCCTTGGGTGACAGGCGGCCCAGCGCGTGCTCGGTATAGAACATGCCGCCGTGGTACAGCAGGGGCGACAGGCCCTGGCGGTGGCCGCAGCGCAGCACCTCGCCAACGAAGATGGTGTGGTCGCCCTCGGCGTACTGGCTGCGCACATGGCACTCGAACACTGCCGCCGCGCCCGCGATCACCGGCACACCCTGCAAGCCCAGCTGATGCTCCACGCCGGCCCAGCGGTCGATGCCGCGCGTGGCAAAGCGCTCGGCCAGCGGGCGCTGCGCGGCCGTCAGCACATGGATGGCGCAATGCCGCGTGAGCGTCAGCGCCTGCAGCAGCGATGAGCGCTGCGCCAGGCTCCACAGCACCAGTGGCGGCTCCAGCGACACCGAGTTGAACGAGTTGATGGTCATGCCCAGCGGCTGGCCATTCTCGCTGCGCGCCGTGACGATGGCCACGCCGGTGGCAAACATGCCCAGCGCGTCACGAAACTCGCGTGGTGAAAACTGGGGCGGGTGGGCGGCGGTGCGGGGCAGGGAGCTGTTCACGAAAGACATGCGGCGCTCGGGGCGCGGCAGCGGATGACAAGGGGGCTATTATCGGCCGGCGGGTTCGCCCACGCCTGCACCCAGCCACAATCCATGTCGTTGCTACCCACCTTTTCCCTGCTGGGCTCCGGCCCCACGGTGCTGCTGCTGCACGATGCCGATGGCGATCACCTGAGCTTTGCCCCGCAACTGGAAACCCTGGCCGCCGCCGGCTACCGCGCCGTGGCCTGGGACATGCCGGGCTACGGCCGCAGCGCGCCGGTGGAGCCCTACGGCTTCAAAGGTCTGGCCCAACGCTGCCTGCTGCTGCTGGATGCCCTGCAGTGCGACGAGGCGACGCTGGTCGGCCACGGCCTTGGCGCCATGCTGGCGCTGGAGCTGGCCTTGCGCGCCCCGCTGCGCGTGCGGCGCCTGGTGCTGTGCGCGGGTGGGCCGCCTCTTGACGCCGCCGCCATCGCCGCCTGGGTGGCGCCGCGCCTGGAGGCACTGGATGAGGGCCTGTCCATGAGCGAGCTGGCCGCTCGTCTGGTGGTGCATGCGGCAGGCGACGCCGCGCTGCCCGAGGGGCTGCACCTGGCGCGCCACGCCATGGGCCGTGTCCATGCCGCCACCTATCGCCGGGCGTTGCAGGCCCTGGCCAGCTTTGCACGCCGCGCGCCCGAGTTGATGCGCCTGCATCAACCCACGCTGCTCATCGGTGGCGAGCAGGATCGCTGCACCCCTCCCGAGGCGCTGCAGGCCCTGGACCATGTGCTGCGCGATGCACGCCTGGTGCAGCTGCGCGGCGTGGGCCACTGGCCGCAACTCGAAGACCCCGAGGGTTTCGAGGCGGAGCTGCTGGATTTCCTGGCCGAACCAGACCAAGCGCGGCACTGAAAGACCGTCCTGTTGATGGGCCGTCGCCAAGCAGGGTTTTTGGGGTTATCGCGCCCTGGCTAACATGGGCCGCATGAACATGCTGTCGCAGCCCAGGCCCTCGTTCAAGGCGCAGATGCACCAGGCGCGCGAGGAGGCCATCGTCGAGGCCACCAGCCGCTTGCTGGGCATCAAGGGCTTCGAGACCATGACCGTCGATGAGGTGGCCGCCACGGTGGGCATTGCCAAGGCCAGCCTGTACAAGCATTTTGCCGGCAAGGATGATTTGTGCGCCGCCGCCATGGTGCATGGCGTGGGGCGGCTGCAGCGCTTCCTGGCCGAACTGTCCGCCGAACTGAGCCCCCTGCAGCGCCTGCAGGCCCTGCTGCACTGGCTGCTGGAACTGCAGCTGGGCGACGACACCCCGCTGCTGCCCGAGCGCAACTCGGCCCTGGCCCAGGCGCTGCGCGGCTGCGATGTGTACCACGCGTCCATGCAGGAAGTGAGCGCCTGCATTCTTGGCTGGATAGTCCAGGCCCAGGCGGCCGGGCAGCTGCGGCGCGAGCTGCCACCCGATGTGGTGTTGTGCGCCCTGCTGGCACGCTCGGCCGATCCCATGCTGGCCATGCTGCGCGAGCGTGGCTACGGCAACGCCGAGATTCTGGCCTGGGCCATGGACACCTGCCTGAGCGGCCTGGTGCCGCAGCCCGCTGCCGAGCTGAGAGCGTGAGAGGCAATCCCCCATGCCCGCTTGGCACGCCAGAACACACCCCATCGTCGTTGCAAATACTCGCCATAGCCCGAGCTATGGCTGCGTTTTGCGCCTAAATGGGGCGCGTTTTGACGCACCCCTCGGGCACGGGCAATTTCCTCCCAGCCTCTGAGCTGATCAGCGCACCAGCAGCACCGGCACCTGGCAGTTGGCCAGCACCTGGGTGCTGACCGAGCCCATCACCAGCTTGCCCAGCGAGCCATGGCCATGTGTGCCCATGACGATGAGGTCGTACTTGCCAGATTCGGCCACCTTGGCGATGGTCTCGCCGGCCGGGCCGACCTTGGTCACGGTCTTGAGCTGCACGCCGTGGCGGGCGAGGAACTTCACTACCGGCGCCAGCACCTTCTCGCCCTCTTCGGCGTAGTAGCTGTCCACCGTCTCCTTGCCCAGGGCGGCGCGGGCGCGCGGCGGCAGCGCCGCCTGCACGGTAATGGCCGTGTAGCTGTGCGAGGTGCCCAGCATCTCGTCATGCGCGGCCAGATAGGCCAGCATCTTCTTGGTGTAGGGGCTGCCATCGACAGCAAGCAGGATGTTCATGCGAGGTTCTCCGTAAACAGGGTGACAGACTAATCCGCGGCGGCGCCTTTGATCTTGACCTGAATCACGCGCTCGGCGCAGGCCGGGCAATCATACGGTGAGCACGCACTGGGGCAGGAAGGCATCCTGCTCCCCCTTGCGCGCATAGCCCAGCGGGTTGGCCACCACGCGGCAATGCCAGGCCCGGCCGTCCCCATGCACGCCCTGGGCCAGGTAGTCGCTGGGTGCATGCAGATGGCCGTGCAGCCAGAGGCGGGCCCGGGGCAGCAGCTCGTCCATGGCGTTGCAAAAACCGGCCGTGCCGGGCGTCAAGCCATACCGTGGGTCGGCACTGCGCAGGCTGGGCGCAAAGTGTGTAATCACTACTGTTGTGCCGTCAAATGGCTGGCTCAGTGCCTGGCGCAACCAGGCCTGGCACGCCAGGCCCTGCTCGCGCAGCTGCGCCGCCAGAAAGGGCTCGCCGCGCCTGGTGCCACCGGTCTTGGCCAGGTAGAAGTCGGCGGCGCGAAAGGCCTTTTCGCGCCGCTTCAGGCGCTGGCCCAGGTCGGTGATGCCATGGTGGTCGGCCAGGGCGTCAAAGTCGCTCCACAGCGTGGTGCCCACCAGGCGCACGCCGTCCAGCACCAGGCTTTCGCGTTCCAGCCAGATCAGCCCCAGCCGGTCGCAGACGTGGCGCAGGCGCGCGTGGGCGGCATCAAAGTCCTGGCCGTCGTACTCATGGTTGCCCGGAACAAAGACCACCGGGGTGGGCCAGCCGGCGTACCGCGGCAACGGCGAAAAGCGCGCCAGACCGAAGTCATCATCCGCCAGCAGGGAGCCTGGCTGGTAGGAGCCTATGTCGCCGGCCAGCACCAGCAGGTCGGCACCTGGGGCCGGGCTGGGCCGGAAATGGGGGTGAATCTCCAGGTGCAGATCGGACAGCAGTTGCAGCTTCATGGTGTGTGGTGGATGGCGAACCCGCAGGATGGGTCATTACGCATACCGGCAAGGGTGATTCCAACAATGCATTGGACAGAATTCAGGGTTAACCCTAGTATTACTCCAGTCGCCCGGCAAGCTCGCCGTCCGTGACATTCTGCTTACATCATGACTACATCTGCATCCATCGAGCTTTATACCCAACACCGTGGCCTGGCCCGCATGCGGGGCGCCGCGCGCTATCTGCGCCAGGCCGCCGCCCGTTCCAGCGGTGCGCGTGGTGCCACATCCCTGGCCCTGGCGGCGACCGTGGCAGCGTTGATGGTGGCCGCGAATACGCTCATCGACAGCTGGAGCGACGGCCACCTGCTGGCGGCCTGGCTGGTGCTGTGGGGTATCGCCTTCGCCGGCATGGCCCTGCTGGCCGGACCGGTGCGCAAGCTGGTGTCGCTGGTGCTCTCGGGTACCGAGGCCTGGACCGAGGCCTACCGACGCGCCCAGGAAGATGAAAAGACCTGGAACGCCGCGCTGCACGACGCGCGCATCCTGGCGGACCTGAGCCGCGCCATGAATGGCATCGCGGTCGAGGACATGCGCCGCTATCGCTGACTGTCCTGGCCCGTACCGGGTCAGGCCGCAATTCAGGGGCACCTCAGGGTGCCCTTTTTTGCGCCCGTACTTGCAGTCGCAAACAGCAAGGCCCCGCAGCACGGACATGCTGCGGGGCCTTGGTGGTCAGGCACTGTTTCAGGCGCCCAGGCGCTGCTCCAGATCAGCCTTGGCGTTCAACAGCTCCCGCGGCAGGCCCTGAGCGAGCATGGCGAAATGCTCGTCATGCAGCTTCAGCTCGTCAGTCCAGGCGGCCTTGTCGATGCTGGTCACGTTCTGGAACTGCTCGGAGCTGAAGTCCAGTCCACCCCAGTTGATCTCGGTGTACTGAGGGGCAATGCCGAAGGCGGTTTCCTGCCCCTGGGCCTGGCCCTCGATGCGATCGATCATCCACTTGAGCACGCGCATGTTCTCGCCATAACCGGGCCAGACGAACTTGCCCTCGGCGTTCTTGCGGAACCAGTTGGTGGTGTAGATGCGCGGCAGCTGAGCGCCCTGGGCGCTGATCTTGGCGCCCAGGTTCAGCCAGTGCTGGAAGTAGTCGCTCATGTTGTAGCCCATGAAGGGCAGCATGGCGAACGGGTCGCGGCGCACCACGCCCTGGGCGCCAAAGGCGGCGGCGGTGGTCTCGCTGCCCATGGTGGCGGCCATGTACACGCCTTCGGTCCAGTTGCGTGCCTCGGTCACCAGCGGCACGGTGGTGGAGCGGCGGCCGCCGAAGATGAAGGCGTCGATCTTCACGCCGGCAGGGTCGTCCCAGGCCTCGTCGAGCGCCGGGTTGTTGGTGGCGGCCACGGTGAAGCGGGCGTTGGCATGTGCTGCCTTGCGGCCGGCCTTGCCGTCCTCGGGCGTCCAGTCCTTGCCCTGCCAGTCGATCAGGTGCGCGGGCATGACGCCGGTGTCCTTCTCCATGCCCTCCCACCATACGTCGCCGTCATCGGTCAGCGCGACGTTGGTGAAGATCACGTTTTTGTCCAGGCTGGCCATGCAGTTGGGGTTGGTGTGGTAGTTGGTGCCGGGGGCCACGCCGAAGTAGCCGGCCTCGGGGTTGATGGCGCGCAGGCTGCCGTCGGCCTGGGGCTTGATCCAGGCGATGTCGTCGCCAATCGTGGTGACCTTCCAGCCGTCGAAGGCCTGGGGCGGCACCAGCATGGAGAAGTTGGTCTTGCCGCAGGCGCTGGGGAAGGCGGCGGCGACGTGGTACTTCTTGCCCTCGGGGTTGCTCACGCCCAGGATCAGCATGTGCTCGGCCAGCCAGCCCTGGTCACGCCCCATGGTGGAGGCGATGCGCAGCGCCAGGCATTTCTTGCCCAACAGGGCGTTGCCGCCGTAGCCCGAGCCGTAGGACCAGATCTCGCGCGTCTCGGGGTAGTGCACGATGTACTTGGTCTTGGCGTTGCAGGGCCAGCTGGTCTCGTCCTTCTGGCCGGCGGCCAGCGGCGCGCCCACGGTGTGCATGCAGGGCACGAACTCGCCGTCGCTGCCGATCACGTCGTACACGGCGCGGCCCATGCGCGTCATGATCTTCATGTTCACGGCCACGTAGGCGCTGTCGGACAGCTCCACGCCCACATGGGCGATCGGGCTGCCCAGCGGGCCCATGGAGAAGGGCACCACGTACATGGTGCGGCCGGCCATACAGCCGTCGAACAGCGGCGCCAGCGTGGCGCGCATCTCGTTGGGCGCCATCCAGTTGTTGGTCGGGCCGGCGTCTTCCTTCTTTTCGGAGCAGATGTAGGTGCGGTCTTCCACACGCGCCACGTCGGACGGGTCGGACCAGGCCAGGTAGCTGCCGGGGCGCTTGGCAGGGTTGAGCTTCTTGAAGGTGCCGGCATCGACCAGCTGCTGGCAAAGCTGGTCGTACTCTTCTTGCGAGCCGTCGCACCAGTGGATCCTGGCGGGCTTGCACAGGGCGGCCATTTCGGCGACCCAGGCGATCAGCTTGGCGTTCTTGACGTAGGCGGGAGCCTGAATGGTCAGGCCTTGCAGGGTGGGAGCGTTCATCGCGGGCTTCTCTACAAGTTGAAAAACAGTTTTTTCAAAGAGAGCGCACCGGGCTTGCTTGGCACAGGCTGGCGCACCATGGGCGCTGCCTTTGAAAAAACGGCTTGGGTTGAAAGTAGGCCGGGCGGCTGCGACAGGCACCAAGGCTGGGCGGGCATGGCGCAGTCAGACCGGAACCCTTGATTCTATGAAGCACCCCGGAATTTGTCTGTGGGCCAGGGGGTAAAACTATGCAAACTGCGCATGACAATATGCACAGAATGTCGGAGAAACAACAAGGCCCCGCATTGCGGGGCCTTGTCAGTGGGGGCGCAGCCGGTCAGCCCATGGACACGGCAATGAAGGCCAGCAGGAAGATCACCAAAGCGCCCGCGGCCGGGATCACGAAGGGAATCACGTCCACTACGGTCTCGATGGGGTCGGTGGCGGTGGCCACCTCCACGTCGGCGGCATTCGGGGCGATGGGGCGGTGGGTCATGTGCCTGGTCTCCTGTGTCTGGTGGCGTGGTTCGGGCCAGTGTAGTCGCGCGCCGGTTTGCGGTTCTGAGGCCTAACCCGTATCAGCCTCTCAGCGCAGCTCGGCTTCCATATGGGCGGCGCGCAGCTGATCCAGCACCTGCTGCACATGGGCCTTGCCGCGCGTCTGCAGCACCAGCTCGATCTCCACGTTCTGCGCCGCCAGCATGGTGAAGGCGCGCTGGTGGTGCACCTCCTCGATGTTGGCGCCGGCCTCGGCCACGGTGGCGGTGATGCGCGCCAGCACGCCGGGAATGTCGCGCGCGCTGACCAGGATGCGCGCCAGGCGCCCGCTGCGCACCATGCCGCGCTCGATGATGGCCGCCAGCAGCAGCGGGTCTATGTTGCCGCCCGAGAGCACCAGCCCCACCTTCTTGCCGCGAAAGCGCTCGGGGTAGCGCAAGAGCGCGGCCAGGCCGGCGGCGCCCGCGCCCTCGACCAGGGTTTTCTCGATCTCCAGCAGCATCAGCACCGCCTGCTCGATGTCGCCCTCCTGCACCAGCAGCAGATCGTCCACCAGGCGGGAGATGACCTCGCGCGTCATCTCCCCGGGCTGGCCCACGGCAATGCCCTCGGCGATCGTGGACTGGCCCTGCGGGTGCTGCGTGCCCTGGATGGCATTCACCATGGACGGAAAGCGCGCCGCCTGCACGCCGACGATGTCCAGGCCGGGTTTCAGCGCCCGCGCCGCCGTGGCAATGCCCGCCAGCAGACCACCGCCGCCGACGGCGATGACCAGCGCGTCCAGATCGGGCTGTTCGGCCAGCATCTCCAGCACGATCGTGCCCTGGCCGGCGGCGATGGCCTCGTCGTCGTAGGGGTGGACGAAGCACAGCTGCTGCTGCTCGGCCAGCTGGTAGGCATGCTGGCGCGCCTCCTCCAGCGTGTCGCCGTGCAGCACCACCTCGGCGCCAAAGCCGCGCGTGCGCTCCACCTTCACGCCGGGCGTGAAGCGCGGCATGACGATCACCGCGCGCAGGCCCAGGCGCTGCGCGTGGTAGGCCACGCCCTGGGCGTGGTTGCCGGCGCTCATGGCCACCACGCCATGGGCGCGCTCCTCGGCTGTGAGCTGGGCCAGCTTGTTGCAGGCGCCGCGCTCCTTGAACGAGGCCGTGAACTGCAGGTTCTCGAACTTGAGGAACACCTGCGCGCCGACGATCTGCGACAGCGTGCGCGACTCGACGCAGGGCGTGTCCAGCACCTGGCCGCTCAGGCGGGCGGCGGCATCCTGTATTTCTTGGAGGGTGAGCATGGTGAGTACTATCAATAAGTGAGCTATTGGCGCTTTATACGATTGCGCTAAAGCCTGTTTTTGCTGTAAGTGTTCTTGTCAGGCGGGAAAGGCCCGCGCCAGGATGGCGGCGACGTCCAGGCCGCGCATGTCCATGGCACCGGCCACGCGGCCCGCGCCGCCATCCGCTAGGCGCGTGGCGATGAAGGCGTCGGCCATGGCGCTGGGCGCATGCCGGCGCAGCAGGCAGGCCTGGGCCAGCAGCACCAGGCGCTGGGCCAGCAGCCGGCCCAGGGCTTGCTGCTGCTCGGGCGGCAGGGCCAGCAGGGCCAGCAGCTCGCGCAGGGCCACGGCCAGTCGTGGTTCGCCCGCGGCTGCCGACTGCAGCTCGGCCAGCAGGGCCTGGGCGGCGTCGCCATCGCGTTGCAGGGCGCGCAGCACATCCAGGCACATGACGTTGCCCGAGCCCTCCCAGATGGAGTTCACCGGCGCCTCGCGGTACAGCCGGGCCAGCACGCCGTCCTCGACATAGCCGTTGCCGCCCAGCACCTCCATGGCTTCGCCGGTCAGCTCCACGGCGCGCTTGCAGACCCAGAACTTGGCGGCCGGCGTCATGATGCGGCGCCAGGCGCGTTCGCCCGGCGAGCTGGTTGCATCCTCGCAGGCCTGGGCCAGACGCATGGCCAGCTGCAGCGCGGCCTCGCTCTCCAGCGCCAGGTCGGTCAGCACGGCGCGCATCAGCGGCTGATCCGCCAGCGCCTTGCCGAAGGCCTGGCGCCGGCGCGCGTAGGCAATGGCCTGCACCGTGGCCTGGCGCAGGATGGCGGCGCTGCCCACCACGCAGTTCAGGCGCGTATAGCCGGCCATCTCGATGATGGTTGGAATGCCCCGGCCCTCCTCTCCGATCAGGATGCCCCAGGCATCCTCAAATTCGACCTCGGCACTGGCGTTGCTGCGGTTGCCCAGCTTGTCTTTGAGGCGCTGCACGCGCACGGCGTTGCGGCTGCCGTCGGGGCGCCAGCGCGGCACGTAGAAGCAGGCGAAGGGGCCATCCGCACCGACGCGCGCCGTCACCAGGTGCGCGTCGCACTGCGGCGCGGAGAAGAACCATTTGTGGCCGCGCAGCAGGTATTCGCCGCCGCGCCCCCCGGCGCCCATGGCCGTGGCCACGGTGGTGTTGGCGCGCACGTCCGAGCCGCCCTGCTTCTCCGTCATGCCCATGCCCAGCCAGATGCCGGCCTTGTCCGCAGCCGGCATATCGCGCGCGTCGTAGGTGTCGCTGTACAGCTTGTCCTTGAGCTGCGCCCACAGCGCGTCCTCGCGCTGCAGCAGCGGAATCGCCGCCTGGGTCATGGTGGCCGGGCACAGCGTGCCTTGCTCCACCTGGCCGTGCAGGTAAAAACCGGCGGCCCAGGCAGTCCAGCGGCCCGGCTGCTGCTCTCGAAAAGGGAGCGACACCAGGCCCTGGCCGCGGTACAGCGCCATCAGCTGGTGCCAGGCCGGGTGGAACTCGATGGCGTCGATGCGCCGACCGCGCGTGTCAAAGCGGTGCAGCTCGGGCGCATGGCGGTTGGCCTGTTGCGCCAGGGTGTAGGTGTCGGCCCGGCCCAGCCGCCGCGCATAGCTGTCCAGCGCTGGCCTGGCCCAACCGGCATCGGCGCGCGCCAGCGCCTCGCACAGCGCCGGGTCGCTGGCCAGCGGGTCGTAGTCGCCCAGTTCGGGGAACTGGTTGAAGACCTGGTGGGTGGTCCAATCCATGGGCTTGTCCTCCGTGCGAGGGGGTGAGAAGTGCAGCTTACTGCCAACCCCAGCGGCGTCGGTAAAAACCCTTCATGGCCTGGGTCAGCGCCATATAACCCAGCACGATGAGGGGCAGCAGCGCGAAGTACAGCGGCGGCAGGGCCTGCAGCTTGAAGTAATGTGCCAGCGGCCCCATGGGCAGGAACAGCCCCACGGTGACGATGGCGAGCGTCATCGCCATCAGCGGCAGCGAGGCGCGGCTCTCGATAAAGGGCAGCTTGGGGCTGCGGATCAGGTGCACGATGAGTGCCTGCGTGAGCAGGCTGACGACGAACCAGCCCGACTGGAACAGCGTCTGCTGCGCCGGCGTCTGCGCGCCGAACACCCACCACATCATGGCGAACGTGAGCATGTCGAAGACCGAGCTCAGCGGCCCGAAGAAAACCATGAAACGGCCGATGTCGCCGGGCTGCCAGCGCAGCGGCTGGCGCAGCATTTCTTCGTCCACGTTGTCGAACGGTATGGCGATCTGCGAGATGTCGTACAGCAGGTTGAGCACCAGCAGGTGCATGGGCAGCATCGGCAAAAAGGGCAGCAGCGCGGCCGCGATCAGCACCGAGAACACGTTGCCGAAGTTGGAGCTGGCGGTGATCTTGATGTATTTGAGCATGTTGGCGAAGGTGCGCCGCCCCTCCTGCACGCCTTGTTCGAGCACCATCAGGCTTTTCTCCAGCAAGATGATGTCGGCCGCCTCCTTGGCGATGTCCACCGCGCTGTCCACCGAGATGCCGATGTCGGCTGCGCGCAGGGCCGGTGCGTCGTTGATGCCGTCGCCCATGAAGCCCACCACATGGCCATTGGCCTTGAGCCGGTGCACGATGCGCTCCTTGTGCAGCGGCGTGAGCTTGGCGAACAGGTTGTGGTTCTCCACGGCCTCGCCAAGCTGCTGGTCGCTCATGGCCTCGATGTCGCGCCCCAGCAGCACGCCCTGCTGCGCCAGGCCCACCTCGCGACAGATCTTGGCGGCCACCAGCTCGTTGTCGCCGGTCAGCACCTTCACCGCCACCTGGTGCTCGGCCAGGGCCTTCAGGGCCGCGGCCGTGGAGTCCTTGGGTGGGTCGAGGAAGGCCACGTAGCCGATCAGGGTCAGGCCGCATTCGTCGGCCAGGCCGTAGACCTGCTGGGTGGGCGGGCCCTGCTTGGCGGCCACGGCCACCACGCGCAGGCCTTCCTTGTTCAGGTCGGCCGTCACGGCGCGGATGCGCGTGAGCAGCTCTGGGGTGAGCGGCTCCTGGGTCTCGCCGTTGCGCACCGCGGTGCATACGGTCAGCATCTCCTCGACCGCCCCCTTGGTGATGAGCAGATGGCTGGCATCGTGCTCGGCCACCACAACCGACATGCGCCGGCGCGTGAAGTCGAACGGGATCTCATCGACCTTGTGGAAATTCTTCGCCGGCTCGATCTCGCGCGACACCTCGGCATGCTCGAGCACGGCCACGTCCAGCAGGTTCTTCAGGCCGGTCTGGTAGTAGCTGTTCAGGTAGGCCAGCTCCAGCACCTCGCCCGACTCCTCGCCCCAGACATCGACATGGCGCGCCAAAAAGATTTTGTCCTGCGTCAGCGTGCCGGTCTTGTCGGTACATAGCACGTCCATGGCGCCGAAGTTCTGTATCGCGTCCAGCCGTTTCACGATGACCTTCTTGCGCGACAGGAACACCGCCCCCTTGGCCAGCGTCGAGGTGACGATCATGGGCAGCATCTCGGGCGTCAGGCCCACGGCCACGGCCAGGGCGAACAGCAGCGCCTCCACCCAGTCGCCCTTGGTGAAGCCGTTGATGAAGAACACCAGTGGCGCCATCACGAACATGAAGCGGATCAGCAGCCAGCTGACCTTGTTCACGCCGGCATAGAAGGCCGTGGGCGCGCGGTCGGTGGCGATGACGCGGCTGGCCAGCGCGCCGAAATAGCTGTTGTTGCCGGTATAGAGCACCACCGCCGCGGCCGAGCCCGAGACCACGTTGGTGCCCATGAAGACCAGGTTGTCCAGATCCAGCGCATTGCCGGCCGGGGCCGGGCCCAGGCCGGCCGACTTTTCCACCGGCATGGACTCGCCGGTCATGGCCGCCTGCGAGACGAACAAGTCCTTGGCCGTGAGCACGCGGCAGTCGGCGGGAATCATGTCCCCGGCCGACAGCCAGACCAGGTCGCCGGGCACTAGCAGCTTTATGGCGACCTCCATGCGCCGCGCCTCGGCGCCCGCCGCTTGCGCCGGGCGCAGCACCGTGGCCGTGTTGCTGACCATGGCCTTGAGCGCGTCGGCCGCCTGGTTGGACTTGCGCTCCTGCCAAAAGCGCAGCAGCGTGGACAGCACCACCATGGTGCTGATAAGCAGGGCGCCCTTGGTGTCGTGCGTCAGGAAGGAGATGCCGGCCAGCAGCGTCAGCAGCAGGTTGAACGGGTTGCGAAAGCTGTGCCACAGGTGCAGCCACCAGGGCAGGGGCTTTTCATGCTCCACCTCGTTGGGGCCGACGCGCTCGCGCACGGCGTCGGCCTGGGTCTTGGTCAGGCCGGCGGCGCTGCTGCCCAACTGAGTGAGCAGCTCCGCGCCGTCGCTGTGCGCCGCGGCGTTCAGGGCCTGGGTCAGCGACTCGGGCGGCTCGCGGCTGACGCCGGTGCGCGTCAGCGTCTCCAGCAGCGCCAGGCGCCGGTAGTGGCGCAGGATGCGCCGGGTGCGCACGAAACCGGCAAAGATGTCCCGAAAAAGCATGGACCGCATCACAGCCCCCTGGTGGCGGCATGCAGCGGGTGCCCGCGTGCGTTACCGCGCCCGTATCGTCATGGCGCAAGCTGAGGCCAGTCTGAACAGCCCCAGCCCTTGCCGCCAGCCGTTAGCGTAGCACCCGGCAGTTACCGAATTCGCAGCGGATCGACAGCGCGTCACCGTTGCTGCAGTCCGCGTGATAGGTCTCGAAGCCCGGCCCTTTGGCCACCAGTTGCGCGCGCGGCTGGCTATGGCAGGCCTGGCCGAGCGCCAGGCGTTCTGCGCTATAGCCGTCGGCCCCGGTGGTGGGGGCGGCGGGCACTACTGGCACCGATGGATGGGGGCGCGCCACCGCCGGCGCCACCACCGCGGCGTAGGGCGGGCCGCCATGGCCACGCGCCTGCATGCAGCGCACCACCGCCTGCCGGCGTCGCTCCAGCGCCTGCAGCCCCTGCGATCCACCGACCAGTGCCGCACCGCCCCAGGGCCAGCCACGCACGCTGTCGGCGCCGCCGCCCGCACCCCAGGCGAGCATGGCGGCCACCAGCGCCCCTTGCAGGGCGACATCCAGCGTCTCGCGCAGCACGCCAGCACTGCCCACGCCGGCGCGGCAGGCGTGCAAATCCGTCTCATAGCGCGCGCAGCAGCAGGTCGGGTGCGTCTGGCAGCGGCGCGGGCGCCGGCGCGCTGGCACAGCCCCAGAGAAGAACCGCAGCACACAACGCGGCGGCAAGAGGGCAGGCCAGGCGCATGGGCGAGGGGCCGCTTTGGGCCGTCAGGCCGGCTCGGCGGTGAACAGCCGGCGCGTGCCCACCGGCGCCACGGCGCGGGCGATGGCGGCGATATGGTCGGGCGTGGTGCCGCAGCAGCCGCCCAGGATGTTCACCAGGCCCTCGGCGGCAAACTCGTGCACCAGGCGGCTGGTGACGTCGGGCGTCTCGTCAAAGCCGGTGTCGCTCATCGGGTTGGGCAGGCCGGCGTTGGGATAGCAGCTGATGAAGGTATCGGGGGCGGCCTTGGCCAGCTCCTGGATATAGGGGCGCATCAGCGCCGCGCCCAGGGCGCAGTTCAGGCCGATGGACAGCGGATTGGCGTGGCGCACGCTGTGCCAGAAGGCCGTCACCGTCTGGCCCGACAGGATGCGGCCCGAGGCGTCGGTGACGGTGCCGCTGATCATGATGGGCAGGCATTCACCCGTCTGCTCGAAGGCCTCGTCCACGGCAAACAGCGCCGCCTTGGCGTTCAGGGTGTCGAAGATCGTCTCGACCAGGATCACGTCGGCGCCACCGGCGATCAGCGCCAGCGTCTGCTCCAGGTAGGCCGCGCGCAGCTGCTCGAAGCTGATGTTGCGCGCGCCGGGGTCGTTCACGTCGGGGCTGATGCTGGCCGTCTTGGGCGTGGGGCCCAGGGCGCCGCAGACAAAGCGTGGTTTATCGGGCGTGCTGAATTTGTCACAGGCGGCGCGCGCCAGGCGGGCGCTCTCCAGGTTCATCTCATAGGCCAGATCGCCCATGCCGTAGTCGTCCTGGGCGATGGATGTTGCGCCAAAGGTGTTGGTTTCGATCAGGTCGGCGCCGGCGGCGAGATACCCTTCGTGGATGTCGCGGATCACATCCGGGCGGGTGAGCGACAGCAGCTCGTTGTTGCCCTTCACGTCGCGCGCAAAGTTGGCAAAGCGCGCGCCGCGGTACTGCGCCTCGGTCAGCTTGAAGCGCTGGATCATGGTGCCCATGGCGCCGTCCAGGATGGCGATGCGTTGTTCGAGGATGGCGGGCAGCTCTTTGCCGCGGGTGTAGTGGGGCAGGGTCATGCGCCCGATTGTAGGAAGGGCGCGGCGCAATCGAGAAACACCCGCAGCGCGGGATGGTCGGCCTCCTCATGCCAGGCCAGCACGCCCACCGCCGGATGGTGCAGGCCGGCGATGGGCAGAAAGCGCACGCCCTGCACGCCGGCCTGGGCCAGCGACGCCGGCACCAGGGCCACGCCCATGCCCAGCGCCACCAGCGCCACCACCGTAAGCCATTGCCGCGCCGCATGGCGCGTGCGTGGGTGAATGCCGGCGCGCTCGAACAGCGCGATCACGTTGTCGTGGTTGGCCGGCGCCACATCGCGCGCGAACATCACGAAGCCCTCCTGCGCCAGCGCCGGCAGGGCCACGGCTGATTCACGCGCCAGTGGGTGCGCCTCGGGCAGGCAGCAGACGAAATGGTCGGGGATGAGCGGCCGGCATGCCAGGCGCGGGGGTACGGAGGCGGCGTTGATGAAGCCGGCGTGCAGCTGGCGGTGCAGCAGGGCGTCCAGCTGCTCGGCCGACGACAGCTCGCGCAGGTTCACGTCTATGCCCGGCGCACGGGCGCCGAAGGCGCGCACGATGCGCGGCATGTCGCGATACACCATGGAGCCGGCAAAGCCGATCTCCAGCCGCCCCTGCAGCCCTGCGGCCACCGCGCGCGCTGTCTCGGCGGCGCTGGCCACGCGGTCCAGCACCACGCGCACCTCGGCCAGATACGCCTGGCCGGCGGCCGTGAGCGCCACATGCTTGCTGCTGCGCTCGAACAGGCGCACGCCCAATTCTTCCTCCAGCGCCTTGATGCCCGAGGACAGCGGTGGCTGCGTAATGGCCAGCCGCTCGGCGGCGCGGCCGAAGTGCAGTTCCTCGGCCAGCACGGCGAAATAGCGCAGCTGGTGCAGTTTCATGGAGCCATCATGCCCCAGGCGCGCGTCAGTACGACTTGGGCAGCCCCAGCACTTTCTCGGCGATGAAGCACAGGATGAGCTGCGGGCTCACCGGCGCCAGGCGTGGGATCCACGACTCGCGCATGTAGCGCTCCACGTGGTATTCCTTGGCGTAGCCCATGCCGCCGTGCGTGAAGATGGCGCGCTCGCAGGCGCGGTAGCCGGCCTCGGCGCCGAGGAACTTGGCGGCGTTGGCCTCGGCGGCGCAATTCTTGCCCTGGTCGTACAGCCAGGCGGCCTTTTGCACCATCAGGTGCGCGGCCTCCAGGTCCATCCAGGCCTCGGCCAGCGGGTGCTGTATGGCCTGGTTCTTGCCGATGGGGCGGCCGAAGACCTCGCGCTCGGCGGCGTAGCCGGCCGCGCGCGCCAGGGCCGCGCGGCCCAGGCCGACGGCCTCGGCGGCGATCAGGATGCGCTCGGGGTTCATGCCGTGCAGGATGTAGGAAAAGCCCTTGCCCTCCTCGCCCACGCGATCCTCCACGGGGATGCGCAGGCCGTCGATGAAGAGCTGGTTCGTGTCCACGCAGCCGCGGCCCAGCTTGGCGATTTCGTGCACCTCGATCTTGCTGCGATCCAGGTCGGTGTAGAACAGCGTCAGCCCCTCGGTGCCGCGCGCCTGCTCCACCGGCGTGGTGCGCGTCAGCAGCAGGATCTTGTTGGCCACCTGGGCGGTGGAGATGAAGACCTTCTGCCCATGCACCACATAGTGGTCGCCATCGCGCACGGCGCGTGTCTGCAGCTTCAGCGTGTTCAGGCCGGCGTTGGGCTCGGTCACGCCAAAGCAGGCCTTGTCCTTGCCCTCGATCAGCGGCGGTAGCCAGCGTTTTTTCTGCTCCTCGGTGCCGAAGACCACCACCGGGTGCAGGCCGAAGATGTTCATGTGCACGGCCGAGGCGCCCGACAGGCCCGCGCCGGTGGCGGAGATGGTGTGCATCATCAGCGCGGCCTCGCTGATGCCCAGGCCGGCGCCGCCATATTCCTCGGGCATGGCGATGCCCAGCCAGCCCGATGCCGCCAGCGCCTGGTGGAAGTCGTGCGGAAAGCCGCCCTCCTGGTCCTTCTTCAGCCAGTAGTCGGCGTCGAAGGGCTCGCAGACGCGCTCTATGGCGGCCTTGATCTGTTCCTGCTCGGGGGTGGGTGCGAAGTTCATGGTCGGATTACCTTGTCGGGCGATTCGCCATAGGGCGGGCTGTAGATCACCAGCAGCTTGACGGGCGTATCGCTGGTGACGGTAAAGGTGTGCATGCGGTCGGCCGGAAAGAAGCACATGTCGCCCGGCAGCATGTCGAAGGCCTCGCCCTCGACCGAGGCGCGGGCCTGGCCCTCCAGCAGGTAGCAGGCCTGCTCTATGCCCGGGTGGGCGTGGGGCAGGGCGCCGCCGCCCTTGTGCAGCGTGCCCAGTAGCACCTCCATCTGCCGCGCGCCGACGGTCTCGGGGCCGATCAGGCGCTGGTTGAAGGTGTGCTCGTGGTTGGCGGGCTGGTAGCTGGGCACGCCGGCGGCGCGCACCAGGTAGCGGGATGTGGTCATGGGGTGGCCTCACTCGGGTTGTATGCCGGCCTGCTGGATCAGGGTGCGCCAGTGGGTCAGCTGGCCGGCGACGTACTGCGTGAATTCCTCCGGCGTCTTGCTGGGCCAGACCTGAAAGCCGATTTGCGCCAGCTTGTCCTGCAAGTCTTTGTCGGCCAGCACGGCTTGCAGCTCGGTGTTCAGCCGCTGCACCATGGGCTGCGGCAGGCCGGCGGGGCCGAAGATGCCGTTCCAGGATGTCAGGTCAAAGCCCTTCACCGTCTGCCCTATGGGCGGCACGCCCGGCAGCATGGGCGTGGGCTGGGCCGTGGTCACGCCCAGCGCGCGCACCTTGTCGGTCTTGAGCATGCCCATGCCGGAGCCCAGGTCGGCCACGTAGATCTGCACCTGGCCGCCCACCAGGTCGGTCATGGCCTGGGGGCTGGACTTGTAGGGCACGCCCAGCACGTCGATCTTGGCGATGTGCTTGATGCTCTCCATGGCCACCAGCGATGTGCTGTTGGGCGTGGCGTAGCTCAGCTTGCCCGGGTTGGCGCGCGCGTAGTCCAGCAGTTCGGCCAGGGTCTTGGCGGGGACGGCGGGGTTCACGGCCAGCGCGAAGGGCAGCTCGCCCACGCGCGCCACGGGCGTGAAGTCCTTGATAGGGTCGTACTTCAGGCTCTTGTACAGCGCCGGGTTGGCCGAATGCGAGGTGTTGGTGGTCATGAACAGCGTGTAGCCGTCGGGCTTGGCCTTGGCCACATACTGCGCTGCCACCTGGGCGCTGGCGCCGGGCTTGTTGTCCACGATGACCGGCTGCTTGAGCCGCGCCGCCAGGCCCGAGGCCACGGCACGCGCCACCGAGTCCGTGCCGCTGCCGGCTGCAAAGGGCACGACCAGGGTCACGGGCTTGTCGGGATAGGCCTGGGCCAGGGTCGCCGTGGCGCTGAAGGCCAGGGCAGCGGCGAGGGTGCCGCGCAGCAGAGTCTGCATACATGTCTCCTATATGGGTATGGTTGTGCGCGGCATCTTGCGCCGATCAATCATTCATGTCCAATTCAATCTTCGGACTGATCAATAGGCATTGCAAATGATTGACCGGGCGCACAATAGGCGTCCGTTGCCCGTTGTTGCGGAATTTGAGTCAAATCAGCACTTTGCGCTTATCCATTAAGCGCTGATAGCTATTAAAAAGAGAGTTTTCCGGTTTGTCCCCCGCGCATTTCGTCCTGCATGACGTCTTCGGCTACGAGCAGTTCCGTGGCCCGCAGCAGGCCATCATCGAACATGTGATCGCGGGCGGCGACGCACTCGTGCTCATGCCCACGGGCGGCGGCAAGAGCCTGTGCTACCAGGTGCCGGCCATCGTGCGGCGGGATGCGGGCCATGGCGTGACGGTGGTGGTTTCGCCCCTGATCGCCCTCATGCACGACCAGGTGGGCGCGCTGCACGAGGCCGGGGTCGAGGCGGCCTTTCTCAACTCCACGCTGGACTGGCAGCAGACCCTTCACGTCGAGCGGCGCCTCTCGCGCGGCGAGATCACGCTGCTTTACGCCGCGCCCGAGCGCGTGACCACGGAGCGTTTCATCGGCCTGCTGGACGAGCTGCACGCGCGCGGGCAACTGAGCCTGTTCGCCATTGACGAGGCGCATTGCGTGAGCCAGTGGGGCCACGACTTCCGGCCCGAGTATCGCCAGCTGAATCTGCTGCACGACCGTTACCCCGGCGTGCCGCGCATCGCCCTCACCGCCACGGCCGACGGCCTGACGCGCGCCGACATCGTTGCCGGCCTGCAGCTTTCCGACGCGCGCCAGTTCGTCAGCAGCTTCGACCGGCCCAACATCCGCTATCGCATCGAGGAAAAGAAGGAGCCGCTGGCCCAGCTCTTGCGCTTCATCACGCGCGAGCACCTGGGCGACGCCGGCGTCGTCTATTGCCAGTCGCGCAAGCGCGTGGAGGAAATGGCCCAGGCGCTGCAGGACGGCGGCATCAACGCCCTGCCGTACCACGCCGGCCTGCCGGCGGACCTGCGCCAGATGCACCAGGACCGCTTCCTGCGCGAGGACGGCATCGTCATGGTGGCCACAATTGCCTTCGGTATGGGCATAGACAAGCCCGACGTGCGCTTCGTCGCCCATGTGGACATGCCGAAAAACATCGAGGGCTACTACCAGGAGACGGGCCGCGCCGGGCGCGACGGCCTGGCCGCCGACGCCTGGATGGTTTACGGCCTGCAGGACGTGGTGAACCAGCGCCGCATGATCGACGACGGCGACGCGGCCGAGGAGTTCAAGGCCGTGCTGCGCGGCAAGCTCGACGCCCTGCTGGCCCTGGCCGAGGCCACGGACTGCCGGCGCCAGCGGCTGCTGGCCTACTTTGGTGAAGAATCCCAGCCTTGCGGCAACTGCGACAACTGCCTGAACCCGCCCGCGGTATGGGACGGCACGGACGCGGCGAGGAAGCTCCTGTCCACCATCTACCGCGTGCACGAGGTGAGCCGCCTGACCTTTGGCGTCGGCCATTTGATGGACATCGTGCGCGGCAAGGCCACGGACAAGGTGCGGCAGTTTGGCCACGACCAGCTGTCCACCTTCAACCTGGGCGCGCAGTATTCAGAGCAACAGCTGCGTGGCGTGCTGCGCCAGCTGCTGGCGCTGGGGGCCGTGGGCGTGCACCGCGTGGCCACCGAGGGTGGCCACAGCTTCGACACGCTGACGCTCACGCCCGGCTCGCGCGCCGTGCTGCGCGGTGAGCAGGAGGTCCAGCTGCGCGAGGCCCAGGCCAAGGCCGCGGCGAAACCTAAGCGCCGCGCCGGCCAGCCGAGCGCCGCCGCCGCAGACCTGGGCCCGGACGCCCAGGTGCGCTTCATCAACCTCAAGGCCTGGCGCGCCGAGGTGGCGCGCGCGCACAACCTGCCGGCCTACGTGATCTTCCACGACGCCACGCTGGCGGCGATTGCCGAACGCAACCCGGCCAGCCTGGGCGAGCTGGAGGGCATCAGCGGCATGGGGGCGAAGAAGCTGGAGGCCTACGGGGACGAGGTGCTGCGCGTGTGCGGGGCATAGCGCAGCGGTGCCAAGTAGCAGATGCGACTCCATCTCTAAATCACTCGTGTCATTGTTGCTTCGCCTTGTCGTGCGACAGCACTGCCTGCGGCTTCGCGCCTGGACACGAATGTTTTGGAAACGGAATGGCGATGCGCCCGCATACGACAACGGCGCCCAAAGGCGCCGCTGCGTGGTTGGGGTAGGAATCAATCAAGCCGTCTTGCGGCGACGGACAAAGGCCAGGCCAACCATGGAAAGACCCATCAAGGCCAACGAACCAGGTTCGGGCACGTTGGTCGGGGGCGACTTCAAAACCAGCGATGTCGTAATCATCAGATTCGATTGTGTGGTGTGTCGTTCGGCGAAGAAGAAATCAAAGCTGTAGTCGCCGGAGGTCTTGCCGGCCATCAACGTATCGAGGTTCACCGTTTGACTTTGGGCGGCATGAACACCTCCCAGGTCAATGCCGAGTTTGTGGTCGAAAAACACCCAGACGTCATCATCCCCGGTGAACGTGAAGGTCTGGCCGGCGCCTTGGACATAACTGAATACCGAGGAGATGTTGTACGTAAAGTGGTAGTTGTGCGAGCGGCCCTGGTTGCCCAGCAGTGCACCGTCGATGGGGAAGAAGTTGCTGTTGCTGTACTGATAGATGCCGCTGCCTGGAGATGTCTCGTTCAGCGTCAGCGAATAAGACATGCTGTCGGTGGTCTTGGTGTACCAATTGCTGAATGCCCCGGGGTCGCTGTTGCTGATCTGGCTGCTTCCCAGTGCCGTCAGGGTCGGCGATGAACCGCTCAGGGTAGTGTTGACATAGCCCGTGCCAGAGCCGCCGCTGCCTTCAAAATTCACCCCGTCAGCATTGAAGTCACGCACAGTACCGGTCAGCGTGATGGGGGCGGCAAGCGCAGCCAGACAGGAGAGGCTGGACAGGGTCGCGATGAGCAGAGATTTCATGGTAACCATCCGGGTGAATAAGATCGACCAAGTAAAGCATTTCTTGTGCCATTCATGTAACGCGTTGATTTATAGGGGTGTTTTTAATTTTCCGTGGTCGATGTGTAAAATTTTCCGACGACCCTGGGGGTGCACGGAGCTGCCCGATGGCGCCGATGCGCCGCCCGTGGTGTACGCCTGAATGAAGCTGTGCTGCAATGCGGTACATCGAGGAGCCAATCATGGCCTTGCCTGCAGCCCAGCCGCGCTGTGATGCCCGGACCTTCCTGGATTGGGAAGAGGGTCAGGCCGAGAAGCACCAATATCTGGATGGCGAGGTGTTCGCCGTGGCTGGGGCCTCGGACGCCCGTGTGACCATTGCCCTGAATGTCGCCATGGCCCTGCGCCAGCATCTGCGTGGCGGCCCCTGCAGCGATTTCATCACTGACATAAAGCTGCGCTGAGGAAAGTAACGCCTTCTTCTACCCCGACGTGTTCGTCACCTGGGCCGCCGCCGACCGCGAGCAGGGTCAATACAAAAGCGCCCCCAGCCTGGTCGTGGAGGTGCTTTCGCCATCGACCAGCGCCTATGACCGCGGCGCAAAGTTTGCCGCCAACCGCAAGCTGCCCAGTCTGAGTGAGTACCTGCTCATTGACAGCGAGCGCCTGAGCGCGGACCTGTTTCGCCGCGACGAAACCGGGCGCTGGGTGCTCTACCCCTTCGACACCGCGGCGCAGCAGGTGGAACTGGCCAGCGTGGGGCTGCAACTTCCGCTGCAGGTCTTGTACGAGGATGTGCGGCTGGAGAAGAGCGCCAGCGCCCACCCCTGAGCGCGCAGGAGTCCCGGCTAGCCGACGATGGCCTTGAGCCGGTGCCAGTCGGCCGGCTGCAACGATGCCAGGCAGTCATCTGCCAGCGACAGCAGCAGATCGGTGCTGGTCTGGTCGGCCACGTCAAAGTCCAGCTGCTTTTGCTGTGCGCTGCTGGGCGGCATGTTCAGCCGCAGGTAGCGGTGCGTTCCCATGCGGGCGGCGCATTCCTGCACGGCCAGCACCTCCTGGGCGCTGGTGACGAGTTCTATCACCGGGCCGGCCCACATCAGGCCGCGCCCCGGCACGGCCGATGGGTCGCGGCCGTGCAGCGGGTTGGCCGTGCCTATGCTGAGCATGTGCACTTCGGCGCCCGGGTACATCTGCTGCGCGCATTGCAGCGCGTGCAGGTCGGGCGCGTTGGCCGCCAGGCCGCCATCGACGAAGCGGTGGTGCTGGAAGCTGTGCACCGGAAAATGCGCCGGCGCCGCCGAGGTGGCCAGCATGGCGTCCATCAGCGTCAGGCCCAGCTGGTCGCGCTGCCCAAGGGTGGGCCGGCTGCCCAGCAGCTGCAGCTTGGAGGTGGTCCAGTTCACGGTGGTCAGCAGCAGGGCGGGTGCATGTTCGCCCAGCAAGTTCTGTTCTGCGTCGGGCAGCAGCTCGCAGATGGCGCTGCGCAGGCGCTGCGGGTCGTAGGGCGCGCGCCCCAGCAGCTTGCGCAGGCCACGCAGGCGCATGGGTGGGAAGATGCTGCTGCCGCGCCGCTGCAGCAGTGCCTGCAGGGCGGCGCCCGTGGCCCTGCAGCTCAGGGCCGTGGCCAGGATGCCGCCTATCGAGGTGCCGGCGATCAAGTCAAAGCGCTGCCCAAAAGGCGTGGGCCGGGCAGGGTCGGGGCCGAGCCTGGCCTCGAGTGCCCGGATCAGCGCCGCCGTGAACAGGCCTCGGTAGCCGCCGCCCGACAGGCTCAGCACGCGCACGCGGCCGGGCGCGGCGCGCGGCAGGCCGGCCGGCAGGGTGAAGGGCTCGTCTTCCGGCGCGCTCACAGTGCCTGCACCCTGACATTGGTGCCGTTGCGCAGCTGCTCCATGTAGAGGTCGTCATACTCGGCATAGACCAGATCCATGACGGCGGCGGTGGTGATCAACAGGCGCACGTCCTGGGCCAGCGGCGCGCGGCCCTTGGGCGTCTTGAAGTCCAGCGGGGCATGGGTGCGGTATTCGTGAAAGCGCTCGAGCACGGTCTCGTTCAGATCGACCAGGGTGGCCCCGCCGGCCTCCATGCGCGAGACGGTGGCGGCCAGCGCCTGGTGCCAGTCCTGGCGCTGCACCTCGGAGCGGGCCCCGCTGTTGATGACCGAGCGGGCGATGGCGATCGCCAGGCGGCTGAGCACGCATTCGGTCTCCTGCACGCCGGCCGCCCATTGCACGGCGCGGGCCTGCTTGCCGCACAGGCCCAGCAGCAGCTGCGGGCCGAGTAGGTAACGGTTGGGGCGCGCCATGTCATTCCATTTCTAAATCATCCGTGTCGTTGTTGCTTCGCCTTGTCGTGCTACAGCACTGCCTGCGGCTTCGCGCCTAGACACGAATGATTTGGAAGCGGAATCAGGCCCGGGGCAGGGTGAACGGATCGTGCCGCTCGCCGGGCAGCAGGGCGGCGCCGGCATCGAGCGCACCGGACGGCGCCTGCACCGAGGCCAGCGTGTCCGCCAGGCTGCGCTGCTGGCTGCTGGAGCGTTCCATGGCGATGACCTGCGCCTCGCTCAGCACCAGGTAGCGCTCGCCGCCGCGCGAGATCTGTTGCAGCTGGCCGGCCCGGGCATCGCGCAGCAGCCCGCTGTAGTCGGACTTGAACTTGGAAATGGGCATGGGCGTTTCGCTGGCTGCCACGCCCAGCTTGCGCGCCAGGCTCTCCACCGCCTGGGTGAAGATATCGATGCGGGCGCTCTCGGGGGACTTCAGGGCGGTGGACATGGGGCGGCTCCGGGTCTGGTCAATCTGGTCAGGTCAGGCCTTGATATTTAGGCCAAGCTGACCAGATGTCAAGAGAATCCCTACAGGCCGCTCCGCAGCACAAAGCCCGGAAACCGCGCCTGTAACAGGGTCTGTTGCGCGGGTGTCAGCCCCCAGGTCGGTGGGCCGTCCGGTGTACGGCATTCCTGCGGTGCCCAATGCACCACGCCGGCACGCGCCAGCTGCTCGGCCAGCCCCAGCAGGCCTGGGGTGTCGAACAACCCCTCATGCCAGGTGGTGCGGCATTCGTAGTCCACGCCGCTGGCCAGCAGCAGCTGCAGCGACTCCCAGGCGCGCGCGCCGCTGCCCGGCGTGCGCGTGATGGCGTCGTAGCCGGCCTGCGGGCCCTTGATGTCCAGGCCCACCCAGTCGAGCAGTGGTAGCACGACGGCCAGGCGATCCGGGTACATGCCGCCGGTGTGCAGGGCAGTGGCATAGCCCATGGCGCGCACCTGGGCCAGGGCTTGGGGCAGGGCGGACTGCGCCAGCGGCTCGCCGCCAGAGAAAACCACGCCGTCGAGCAGGCCGCGGCGGCCGTGCAAAAAGGCCAGCACCGACTCCCAGGCGATGGCGCCGCCCGCACTGGCGTCGAGAAGCTCCGGGTTGTGGCAATAACCGCAGCGCCAGGGGCAGCCCTGGCAGAACACCACGGCCGCCAGGCGGCCGGGGAAGTCGATGGTGGTGAGCCGGGTCAGCCCACCCACGCGCAAGGTCATTGCTCGGCGAAGAACTGGCGCTCGGCGTGCTCGCCCTGCTTGCCGATGTTGAAGCTGGCCACCGGGCGGTGGTAGCCCATGACGCGGGTCCAGACCTCGCAGGGCTGGCGCTCGGCGTTGCTGAGCTGCACGTCGGCGGCGGCCAGGGCGGTGGATTCGATGGCGGAGAAATGGGTCATGGATAGCTCCTTTGGGGGTGGTTGAAATGGGGGTATTTCTCCCTCGCCCCCCTTGGGGGAGAGGGCAGGGGTGAGGGGGTGATGAAGCGCTGCGCCTCGTTTCTTGTCACCCTCACCCCTGCCCTCTCCCTCCAGCGGGAGAGGGAGAAACGGCGCTCACGCCGCTTGCAGCTGCCGGCGCTTCTCGGTCAGGCGCTCGGCGTCGCAAGTCGGGCAGAAGCGGTGCTCGCCCGCCAGATAGCCGTGCGTCGGGCAGATGGAAAACGTCGGCGTGACGGTGATGTAGGGCAGGCGGAAGTTGGAGAGCGCGCGTTTGACCAGTTCGCGGCAGGCCGCGCCGCTGCTGATGCGCTCGCCCATGTAGAGGTGCAGCACCGTGCCGCCGGTGTACTTGGCCTGCAAAGCCTCTTGCCGCTCTAGCGCCTCAAAGGGATCGTCGGTAAAGCCCACAGGCAGCTGCGAGCTGTTGGTGTAGTAGGGCTGGGCGGGCGTCCCCGCTTGCACGATGCCCGGCCACCGCTTTTTGTCTTCCTTGGCAAAGCGGTAGGTCGTGCCATATAGGTGTCGAAGGACGAGAACGCCTGCGCGCCGGCCCACTCGTTCTGCAGCGTGCCCAGAAAGTTGACGATCTGCCCCACGGCCGAGCTCATGTGCCTGGGCGGGCCCGCCTCCACCTTGCCCGGCACGCCGTTCAAGCCTTCGTGCAACAGCGTGCGCAGCGACCAGCCCGCGCAGTAGCCGCTGAGCATGTCCAGATCGTGGATGTGCAGGTCGCCGCTCCTGTGCGCCTCCCCGATCTCGGGCGCGTAGACATGCGAGAGCCAGTAGTTGGCCGTCACCTTGCCCGCCACGTTCAGGATCAGCCCGCCCAGCGAATAGCCCTGGTTGGCGTTGGCGTTGACGCGCCAGTCGGCGCGCGTGAGGTATTCGTTGATGGAGGACTCCACATGCACCAGTGTCTGGCGGTCGGCACGCAGGGTGGCGTGCCGATCGCGGTAGGCGATGTAGGCGCGCGCCGTCTGCAGGTGGTTGGCGGCGATCAGTGTTTGCTCGACCACATCCTGGATCTGCTCTATGGCCGGCGCCGCCCCGTGGAAGCGGTGGATCAGCACCTTGGTGACCTGCGCGGTGAGCAACTGCGCCTCGTCAGCACCGAACTCGCCGGTGGCGGCCCCGGCACGCGTGATGGCCGAGGCAATGCGTCCGGCGTCGAACGCAGCGCGCTCGCCGCTTCTCTGGATAACGTCGCGCGGCAGCGTGGCGAGGGAAGGTGAAATGGAAGTCATTGCAAGCTCTAAACACTATATGTAGTTTGATGCAACACAAGCTTGCGCTCTCCGTCTGGTTTCCACCAGACCCCACAAACGAAAAAAAGCCGGCTTGAAGCCGGCTGAAAAAGCAAGGCGCCAGAGAACCTTGCTTGCGGAGTAAATCAGGCTGTAGCGCTTGATGGATAAGCGTTAGTAGCTATTAAATTAATTGCAGCCTGGCAATGCGCCGCATGCCTGAGACACGCGGCGCAAGGCAGCTTAGCGCGTGGCGCCGGCCAGCACGCCGCCCCGCGGGGTGGCCGTGGCGCTTGGGCTGAACAGCACGCCGCTGACCACCTGCCAGCTCACGCACAGGGCACCGGTGATGAACACCAGGTCACCAAAGGTGCGTACCCAGCGCAGCGTCTCCATGAAGGGCTGCTGCATGAATTCCTCGCTGCGCGCGTACCACAGGCCCTCGGTCACGCTGGCGTGGAACTGGAACAGGCCGATGGGCAGCAGGCTGGTGGCAATCATCAGCACCAGGCCGGCGTTGAGCCACCAGAAGCCGGTCTTCATCAGGCGCTCGTTGAACTGCAGTTCAGGGCGCACATAGCGCAGCACCAGCAGCGTGAAGCCCAGCGCCAGGAAGCCATAGACACCGAACAGCGCGGCGTGGGCGTGCACCGGCGTGGTGTTCAGGCCCTGGATGTAGTACAGCGAGATGGGCGGGTTGATCATGAAGCCGAAGACGCCCGCGCCCAGCATGTTCCAGAACGCCACGGCGACGAAGCACATCAGCGGCCAGCGCAGCTTCTTCATCCATTCGGTCTTGTGCTGCAGGCGCCAGTGCTCCCAGGCCTCGTGGCCCAGCACCACCAGCGGCACCACTTCGAGTGCGCTGAACGATGCGCCCACGGCCATCACCGGGGTGGTGGTGCCGGCAAAGTACAGGTGGTGGAAGGTGCCGGGCACGCCGCCCAGCATGAAGAGCGACGCCGACGCCAGGCTGGCGGCCGTGGCCATGCGGTAGGACACCAGGCCCAGGGTCGAGAAGATGAAGGCCAGCGCCGTGGTGGCGAAGACCTCGAAGAAGCCTTCCACCCACAGGTGCACCACCCACCAGCGCCAGTACTCCATCACCGAGATATGCGTGCGCTCGCCGTAGAACAGGCCGGCGCCGTAGAACAGGCCGATACACACGACCGACGAGGTCAGCAGGGCCAGCAGGTTCTTGTCCTGGCCGTTGGGGGCCAGCAGCGCGGGGAAGATGGCGCGCGCCATCAGCACCAGCCAGAAGGCGATACCAGCAAACTTGCCGATCTGCCACAGGCGGCCCAGGTCAACGTATTCATAGCCCTGGTGACCCAGCCAGAAGTTCCACTTCTGCGGCATGACATGGGCGATGGTCAGGTAGTTGCCGATGAACGAGCCCACGCAGACCACCACCAGCGCCCAGAACAGCACGTCCACGCCCAGTTTTTGGTACTTGGGGTCCTTGCCGCCGTTGATGACAGGGGCCAGGAACAGGCCGGCGGCCAGGAAGCCGGTGGCAATCCAGAACAGCGCCGCCTGCAAATGCCAGGTGCGCACCAGGGCGTAGGGGAACCACTTGGAGACATCGATGCCGTAGAACTCCTGACCTTCCACCGTGTAGTGGGCGGTAAAGCCGCCCAGGAAGACCTGGGCGCAGAACAGCGCCACCACCAGGAACAAATACTTGCCCAGGGCGCGCTGCGAGCCGGTAAGGGCGACGCGGGTCAAGGGGTCATGCTTCGGGGGCACCGGATCCTGCTCGTCATGGTCGCGCAGGAAGGCCCAGCCCCAGACCAGAAAGCCCACGCCGGCCATCATGATGATGATGCTCATGATGGACCAGACCATGTTCTCGCCGGTCGGGGTGTTGCCGATCAGCGGCTCATGTGGCCAGTTGTTGGTATAGGTGGCGCCACTGCCGCCCACATCGGCCGGGCGCTCGGTGGCGGCGGCCCAGGCGGTCCAGAAGAAGAAGCCCGCCATCTGCGCACGGCGCTCGGCGCTGGGCAGGGTGTTCTCCTTCATGGCGAAGCTCTCGCGCGACTTCTGCAGCGACGGGTCGGCGCCAAACAGCTTGTCGTAATACGCGGCGGTCTCGGCGATGGCCTTGGCACGCAGCGGCGTGATGGTCATCGTGTCCGTCGCCTTGTCGAAGGTGTTGGTGCGGTACTCGGTCTTCAGCCGGTCGCGCAGCACGGCCTGCTGGCCCACATCCAGGTCGGCAAAGGCCTTGCCGTGATCCTGTTGCGCGGCCAGCTCCAGCCAGGCCAGCAGCTCGCGGTGCAGCCAGTCGGCCGTCCAGTCCGGCGCCTGGTAGGCGCCATGGCCCAGGATGGAGCCCAGCTGCATGCCACCCGTGGACTGCCAGGCGGTCTGGCCGTCCAGAATGCTCTCCTCAGTATAGAGCGGCTTGTCGCTGCCCTGCACCAGCACCTTGCCCGGTATGGGCGGTGCGGTGCGATAAACCTCGACACCGTAATAGCCCAACAGGCTGAAGGTGACGATCAACACGCCTATCAGCGTGTACCAATACTTGGCGTACTTACCCATCCAGGGCCTCCGTCGTTGTGATGTGACGCAAGCGGTTACGCAAAAGCCGGGCCAGATGCTGCATTGCGTCAAATCAAGGGTTTATACCCGTGTAGGTAAAATCAACCGCACACAAAAAGGGTGAAAAACACCTTTTAAGGGTAAATATGACCACAAACGCACACCCGCTCACCGTTGCGCCCGAGGGCTTGCTGCCCCTGTGCGCCGACATGGCCACCGATCTGCCCCAGGCCGTGCGCCTGCAGCGGCTGGTGGACTTGACGCGCGCCCAGTTCAACTGCGGCGCCGTGGCCCTGCTGCGGCTGGAGGAAGACCGCCTGCGCCCCGTGGCCGTCACCGGCCTGGTCAGCGACGCGCTGGGCCGGCGCTTTGCCGTGGGCCAGCACCCGCGCCTTGCGGCCATCCTGGCGCGGCGCGAGGTCACCTGCTTCGAGCACGACAGCCAGCTGCCCGACCCCTACGACGGCCTGCTCGACACCCTGGTGGGCGAGCCCCTGCCGGTGCACGACTGCATGGGTGTGGCCCTGCATGTGGAGGGCCGCCCCTGGGGCGTGCTGACGCTGGACGCGCTGACCACCGGCACCTTCAGCCCGGCGGCGCGCCAGCGCCTGGCGCGCTGCGTGCCCATGGCCGAGGCCGTGGTGCGCATGGCCCGGCTGGAGCACGAACTGCGCACCCTGCGCATGGCCGGCACCGCCGCCACTGAGGGCGACGACGCCCTGCGCGCGCAAGACCGCGCCGGCGCCGGCGAGGCCGAGATCGTCGGCGAAAGCCCGGCCCTCAAGCGCCTGCTGCACGAGCTGGCCGTGGTCGCCACATCCGACCTACCGGTGCTGCTGCTGGGCGAGACCGGCGTCGGCAAAGAGCTGTTCGCGCGCCTGCTGCACCAGCAGTCGGGGCGGCGCAGCCGGCCCATGGTGCATGTCAACTGCGCGGCCCTGCCCGAATCGCTGGCCGAGAGCGAACTCTTCGGCCATGTGCGCGGCGCGTTCTCGGGCGCCGTCAGCGACCGGCCCGGCCGCATCGAGGCCGCCGAGGGCGGCACGCTGTTCCTGGACGAGGTGGGCGAGCTGCCCCTGTCCGTGCAGGCAAAACTGCTGCGCACGCTGCAAAACGGCGAGATCCAGCGCCTGGGCGCCGACCGCCCGCGCCGCGTGCATGTGCGCGTCATCGCCGCCACCAACCGCAACCTGCGCGAAGAGGTCGCCAGCGGCGCCTTCCGCGCCGACCTCTACCACCGCCTGTCGGTCTACCCCGTGCCCATCCCCCCGCTGCGCGAGCGCGGCAACGACGTGCTGCTGCTGGCCGGCCGCTTTCTGGAGCTGAACCGCGCCCGCCTGGGGCTGCGCAGCCTGCGCCTGTCACCCGACGCCCAGGCCGCCCTGCGCCGCTACGCCTGGCCGGGCAACGTGCGCGAGCTGGAGCATGTCATCAGCCGCGCCGCCCTGAAGGCCCTGAGCCGCGGCGCCGACCGCAACGCCATCCTCACGCTGGAGGCCGGCCTGCTGGACCTGGACGCGCTCGAAGCCCCCGCCGCCGACAACACCCCAGCGCCCACCGCGCGCGCTGCCCCTGCTGCCGCACTGGCCACCACCACCACCCTGCGCGACGCCATTGACGCCTGCCAGCGCCAAGCCATCACCACCGCCCTGGACAGCCACCAGGCCAACTGGGCCCAGGCCGCCCGCGCGCTCGATGTGGACGCCAGCAACCTGCACAAGCTGGCGCGCCGCCTGGGGCTCAAGGGCTGAAGTGGCGGGGGGATTTGCTCCTTCCCCCACTGGGGGAAGGTTGGGCTGGGGGCCAGCGACGCTCGCATCCTCATGCCGGCAAGATGCCGGCGCTCCCGGCCCCCATCCCTGCCTTCCCCAGAGGGCATGAGTACCTACACAAGTCGCAGCTCTGTGCTTTTCTCCCCTCTCCCGCAAGGGAGCAAAACCAGCGCCGCTTTGCTGCTGCTTCTCCCTCTCCCGCTGGCGGGAGAGGGTAGGGGTGAGGGCCGTAAAAGTGGGCGCCGCACTCAATCACCCCCTCACCCCTACCCTCTCCACCAAGGGGGCGAGGGAGTTGAAGCCCGCGTCAAACAAGCGTTCTGCGCTACAAAACGATGTGTAACTACCCAGGCCCAGAGCGGGAAGGAGTCAAAAAATACGATTAAAATACAGCCCTAGCGCTCGTGAATAAAGGGCAAACAGCTATAAATACAATAGTAAAAATCACCGGAGCCGCCGCCCCACCGTTGGCGGCCAAGCCTACACAAGCTCAATGCCATGCTCGGCACACCATGCGCGCAGGCGCGCCTCGGTGGCAGCGCTCTCATAGTCATACCAGGCCTGAATCCGACCCCGGCGCTCCAGAAAATCCTTGAAACGCCGGTACGCGCCGCGCTTGCTGAAAAACCCCCAAACGGTGTCCACGTCGTCGGGCAGCTGCTCCCGCGCAAACTCCATCACCAGCTCGCGCCCCAGCCCAAGCACCGCCTTGTCCGGCAGGGCAAGGTAATCGCCACTGTCCAAATCCTCCGGGGCATCTTCTTCCAGCTCGCTGGAGACAAAATGAACCGTACCCCGCTCCAGGCTGATGAATGCCTGGTTGGTGGGCATGGCCCCGAAGGCGCCAAATTCGAAGCCATCGAGAACCTCGGTGAACTTGGCGACCGTCATGATGGCCTGCTCCGTGTGTCAAAAAAAGGGGGGTTATGGTTCCAGATAGCGTCGAACGCTCTGAGTTCAGCCGCCGCCGTAGGCGGTCGGCTGCGACGAACTGTTAGCCCCTAGTTTGATTTATTTGCACCACTGTTGCTCGCATGGAACGCCATCATTGTTTCCATCCATTTTCGTGCCAGGGCAGTTTTTAAGAAAGAAGGTGGCTTCTTCGCACGAAGTCATCTGAGAGCAATGGGTTCGTCCGTCGCACTGAAATTTTGGAGTGACATCAATACTTCGGTTGCGTCTAGAAGAACCACTTGAAATATCAATTTCTTGAGATATTCCTTGAAATTGTTGTGCCGTACGTTGAGATTGATATTTTTCATAACCCTTCCAGGCGCCAAAGGCGAGTAGGGCAATGAGAAGGATGCGAAACACACTCTCTCCTGTTGATTGGCTAACGAATGAAAGGGACTTCCCCGTCCCAAGCGCAGCGCGTATTTGCGCAGAACGGCATCAAAGTGCCACGATGGGAAGTGCAATCTCTCATCAACACGCTTGTTTCATT